>Ga0070658_10000173_pt1 | contig 56301 bp, 58 predicted proteins | sample KBSC13metaG_FD_64664 | JGI IMG/M metagenome (GOLD analysis project Ga0070658, IMG submission 64664) | Corn rhizosphere microbial communities from Kellogg Biological Station, Michigan, USA - KBS C1-3 metaG | ecosystem: Host-associated > Plants > Roots > Rhizosphere > Soil ...
TTCCTGCGCGACTGGCCCAAGCTGCAGTCGGCGCCGGCCGCCGCGACCGCGCAGGCAGTCACGGCGACCGCGGTCGCATCGTCGGCAGGTGCGCTGATGTTCGGCACGGTCGCAGCTGCGCCGCCGGCAGCTGCCCATGAGTCCTCTCTCATGCCGTTCATGCACGCGCCTTCGCTGACGTCGGCAACGACCGCGCAGCCGCCGGCCCGGTCACCACACCCGGCGCGGGCGTCGTCACCGACGCCGCTCACGTCGAGCGACACGGAGTTCGGCCGCGCGTCGGCGACAGTGACGCGGATTCCAGCGTCGGCGGCGAACATGGCTCGGGCACCGAGGAACACCACGACAGCTCCGGCGACAGCGGCCGCTCCCGGTGCCCCGCCTGCTAGTGCCCCGCCGGCCGCTCCTGAGTCGCGGCCGGCCACGACTGGCCCTTCCGCATCTCCGACACCGGCCGCGACCGACACGTCATGTCCGCCGGGACAGAGCAAGAGCCCGCACGACAACGGTCAGGGCAACGCCTACGGTCGGCACCGCCACTACGACGGTTGCGGCTCCTGACCCGAGCTGTCCGCCGACTTGTCAGACGGTGGCGTTGCTATAACGACGTGTGGGTCTGACAAGTCGCTCACCACGACCTCGAGCACGCCCGGGTAGCTCGGCCGTGTCGTCATCGAGCCGAGACGGCGCAGCATCGCCAGCGATGGCTCGTTGCCCGCCGCGACCGCCGTCGCGAGACGCGTCACCTCGGCCGGCCGCAGGGAGACCAGCGTGCTGGTCAGCGCGGCGCCGGCGCCTTGTCCTTGCCACTCGTCGATGACGGTGACGGCGAAGTCGGCGGTCGTCGGGTCGTCCTCGAGTTGCACCAACCGCGCGACACCGACCGGTCGCTCGAGCTCGTCGTCCGGAAACGCGACGAGCACGATCGCGATGTGATGACGCTGGTCGACCGCTTCCACCAGCAGGTGGATCATCGCGTGGTCCAGCTGCGTGATCGGGCCGAGGAAGCGCAACCGCCGCGACCGCGGCGACAGCTCGTCGAACGCATGCTTGAGGTTCTCGGCGTCGGTCGGCAGCAACGGCCAGATCATCGCCGGCGTTCCGTCGCGCAGCACGAGCTCAACGGGGAGTGCGGTTTCCCGTTCTGCCATGTCCGCTGTGACCCTCGTCACTGACGCCACGGTAGCGCGGCGTTACCGTGAGAAACCCTTCGCCGCGAGGTGCCTCGTGACTGACATTGTCGACGCCCCATCGTTCAACCCGTTCCTGCCCGGCTTCACCGACGACCCCTACCCGCACTTCGCCGAGCTGCGCGAAGCGCGGCCGGTCGAACCGCATCCGCTCGGGTTCTGGGCGTTGTGGCGCTATCGCGATGTGAGCGAGGTGCTGCGCGCGAAGATGTCGGTTGAGGAAGGCCGCGTGTCCAACCGCGGCCCGATGGCCGAAGCCTACGAGCGCGCAATGGCCGCGAACGGTTTCGAGCCCAACGGTGTCGTCTCGATGCTCGACCGCGACCCGCCGGACCACACGCGGCTGCGCAAGCTCGTCGCGCAGGCGTTCACCCCCCGCACCATTGCGCAGCTCGAACCGACCGTGCAGAAGCTCGTCGACGACGCCCTCGACGGCATCGACTCTGCCGGTCACGTCAACCTCATCGACGCGCTGGCTTTCCCGCTGCCCTTCGCCGTCATCTCGGTGATGATGGGCATGCCCGAGACCGATTCCGAGAAGCTGCGCGAGCTGTCGAGCGTCGCCGTCCGTTCGCTCGAGCCGGTGCCCGACGAGGAGACGGTCAACCAGATCGTGCTGGCGCAGCGGGGCCTGCTCGAACTGGGAAAGGCCGCCATCGCGTGGAAGCGCGAGAACCCTGCTGACGATCTGCTCACCGCGCTCATCAACGCCGAAGACTCCGGCGATGTGATGTCCGACGACGAGCTGGTCGCGCAGGTGATCCTGCTCTACGTCGCCGGGCACGAGACCACGGTCAACCTGATCGGCAACGGAACCCTGGCGCTGCTGCGCGACCGGGAGCAGCTGGAGCTGTGGCGCGACCGTCCTGACCTGGATGAGAACGCGATCGAGGAGCTGCTCCGGTTCGACTCACCCGTGCAGATGACCCGACGGGTCACACTCGAGGACTACGCCGTCGACGACGTGACGATCCCGGCTGGAACGACGGTCATCGCTGCGCTCGCGTCAGCCAACCGCGACCCTGAGCAGTTCGGGCCGGACGCGGGCCGGGTTCGGCTTGACCGCGACAACGCGCGTCAGCAGGTGTCGTTCGGTGCCGGCATCCATCACTGCCTGGGCGCATCGTTGGCACGGCTGGAAGGGCGGGTCGCGCTCTCTTCGCTGCTGCGCAGGTTCCCCGACATCGAGCTCGACGGCGAACCGGTCTGGAACGGCCGGATCAACCTGCGTGGGCTCGCCCAGCTGCCCGTGCGCGTGCGCTGACATGCCGCGCGGGTCGCGCCTGCGGCCGGCCTGACACCGGCCGCGTGGGCGGCTTGGTCACGCCTGGTCGGACGGAGATGATCGCGACGTGCGTCGCGGGCCGCAGCTTCAGTGCGCGTGCGCGCGCGGCCAGCACCGCCGGCGAGTCCTGCTGATCGGCTGTCGTCTGCAGCACCTGCGTGCGCAGCTGAAGATCGGCCAGGCGTTGCTTCGCCGTGGCGATGTGGTCGGCTTGCGTCTGCATCGCGGTGTTCAGCAGCAGCACACCGAGAATGCCCACTGCGAGCAACATCGAGAGGGTGACGGCGTACGCCGCATCGCGATGACGCGCCACGCGCCGACGGGGCGCGGGCACAAGACGCAACGGCGCGCGTCGTGGCGACGTGCGCGTCCCTTCGCGATGCTGCCGGTGCAGCGGTGCGACAGCCGCCATGCCCCCTCGCCAGCGGTTGCGGATGTGACTGGTGTGACGTTCTCATTTCCCGCGGGCCAGCGGTTGATGCCACGCCGCCAACGGCAAGGATGACGGCGTGACGAACGATTCGGCGCTCGAGCTGATGAAGGGAAAGCTGCTCGTCGCCACGCCCGCACTGCGCGAGCCGACGTTCGCTCACACTGTCATCGCGCTGCTTGAGCACAGCCCAGACGACGGTGCGTTGGGGGTCGTGCTGAATCGTCCGACGCAGGCCGCGGTCGCTGACGTCGTGCCAGCCGTCGCCGATCTGGTGACGCCACCGCATGTGCTGTTCGAAGGCGGGCCGGTCAGCCCGACGACGGCGATCGCTCTCGGCCTGGCGGCACCTGGCGCAGATCCGGAGGGTTGGCTTCCGATCGTGCCTCCGCTCGTGACGGTTGACCTCGACCATGACGCGGCTCTGCTAGGTGCGACGCTCCGTAGCCTGCGGGTGTTCGCCGGCTATGCGGGGTGGTCCGCGGGTCAGCTGGAAGGCGAGATCGCCGAAGGCGCGTGGTACGTCGTCGACGGGCTCCCGTCGGATCCATTTCTCGAGGCACCGGAGCGGTTGCGCATGTCGGTCCTGCGGCGGCAAGGGTGGCCGCTCGCGGCCGCCGCGTATGCACCGATTGACCCGTCGTTGAACTGATGCGGCCGAAGGTCCGGGTGTCGATCGAGGCCGACAACTACTACTTCGAGCCCAGCGTGTTGCAACCGACTCCCGGCCAGAAGCTGACGCTGACGATCGTGAACAAGAGCAGCACGGAATACCACAAGAGCTACGGCATGGCCGGCGGTCTGCTGTCGAGTGGCGACAAGGCCGGCGGACCGGCCTCGACCCCTTCCAGCTCGTCGGGCACCACCACCGGCTGGGGCTGATCCGATTCGTTAGCTCTCGGCCGGGCAGGGTTGTCCTGTGCGCCCACCGAGCGGAGAGCAGATCGAGCTGATCTGGGAAGACCACCACGCCGTGGTGGTGTCGGTCGGCGCCGGCATCCGTCGCTACGACGTCGCCGGCCGTCCCGTTTTCGATGGGTACGACGCCGACAAGATGTGTGACGGCGCGCGTGGGCAGACACTCGTGCCGTGGCCCAACCGGGTCAAGGACGGCCAGTGGCGATGGGCCGGTGAAGATCTGCAGCTGGCCTTGACCGAACCGGCGCAGCACAACGCGATCCACGGGCTTGTGCGCTGGCTCGGCTGGACGGTGCAGAGCAAGACCGGCAACACCGCCACGATGACCTGCACGTCCTACCCGCAACCCGGCTATCCGTGGCCCATCGATGCGCAGATCGACTACCGGCTCGACGCGGAGGGATTGCAGGTCACGACGACGGTTGTGAACCGCGGCACCTCCCCCGCGCCGCTGGCCGCAGGCGCCCATCCCTACTTGACCGCCGGCACCGTCCACGTCGACGAGTGCGAGCTGCACGTCCCCGCCGACACATGGCTGCCCACCGGTGAGCAGCAGATCCCCACCGGCAGCGAGCCGGTCGACGGGACGCCGTATGACTTCCGGACGCCGCGGCGGATCGGTGCCCAGAAGGTCGACTACGCGTACACCGACTTGCACCGTGACGAGCGCGGCCGCTGCACCGTGCGGCTGGCCGCGCCTGACGGTGCCGCATCGACGCTCTGGGTAGGCCCCACATACGACTACATCGAGATCTTCACCGGCGACGCGCTGCCTGACCCTTCGCGGCGGCGGCGCGGGCTCGGGGTGGAACCGATGACCGCCCCGCCCAACGCGTTCGTGTCCGGGGAGTCGTTGGTCGTGCTCGAGCCGGAGGAGCAGTGGACCGGCGAGTGGGGTATTACGCCGGCGTGAGTGCGAAGATCCCGGACGTGTTCAGCCGACTGACTGCTCCTGTGGCCGATGTTGCGGCCGCGATGAAGGTGCTGACCCGGTCCGGCCTGGTGTCGCCGGTGCGCCCCGACCGGCTGCTCGGCATGGGACTGTCGTTCGGCCGCTGGGGCTTCTCTCCGGCCGCGGCCTACGCCGCGGGAGCGGCCCGCGACCCACAGCGCATCGCCGTCATCGACGAGCGGGAATCCGTGACCTACGCCGAGATCGATCGTCGCTCGACGTCGGTTGCACACGCCCTCGCCGACCGGGGCGTGCACGTCGGTGACTCGGTCGCGCTGCTGGCGCGCAACTCCGCGGCGTTCGTCGTCGCGCAGGCCGCCATCAGCAAGCTCGGTGCCGACACGCTCTACCTCAACACCGGCTTCGCCGGACCGCAGCTCGGCGACGTGTTGCAGGCAGAGGGAGCCAGCGCGATCGTCGTGGACCACGAGTTCGTACCGCTGCTCGACGAGGTCGCCAAGGACCTCCCGCATCTCATCGGCTTCAGCGACGAGAAGCCGTCGGACACGATCGATGCCATCGGTCGCGAAACCACGCCCGAACTCCCGCCTCCGGGCCGCGACGGACGGCACATCATTCTCACCAGCGGCACGACCGGGCGGCCCAAGGGCGCGGCGCGATCCGCGCCCGGCGCACTCGCCGGACTCGTGGAGATGGTCGCGATCCTGGAGGCGATCCCTTACAAGGCGCGCGGAGTCACCATGCTGGCAGCGCCTGCGTTCCATGCCTGGGGCCTTGCCAACCTCACCATCGCAATGGGTCTGCAGTCGACGCTGGTGATGTCACGCCGGTTTGACCCGGCGCGCACCCTCGAACTCGTCCAGCGGCACCGAGCAGACACGTTGGTGGCTGTGCCGGTGATGGTGCAGCGCATCCTCGAGCTGCCGGACAACGACCGGCACCGCTACGACACCTCGTCGCTGCGTGCCGTCGCCCTGTCCGGTTCCGCGTTGCCGCCGACGCTGGCGACACGGTTCATGAACGAGTTCGGTGACGTCCTCTACAGCCTCTACGGATCGACCGAAGTCGCGTATGTCAGCGTCGCCGGGCCGAGCGACCTGCGCGCAGCGCCGTCGACCGCCGGCCGCCTCGTGCGCGGCGTGCAGGTGCGGCTCGTCGACGATGACGGCAACGACACCTCGCCCGGGGAGACCGGCCGGATCTTCGCCGGAAGCGCCATGACGTTCGAGGGCTACACCAGTGGCGAGGACAAGGACCGCCTCGGCAACCTGACGTCGACGGGCGACGTCGGACGCTTCGACGAGGAAGGACGGTTGTTCGTCGAGGGCCGTGACGACGACATGATCGTGTCGGGCGGAGAGAACGTGTTTCCGGCCGAGATCGAGGACTGCCTGCATCAGCATCCGGACGTGGCGGACGCGGCTGTCGTGGGCGTCACCGACGAGCGGTTCGGCCAGGCGCTCGTCGCCCATGTGGTGCTGCGTGACGGCGGGAAGGCGTCGAGCGACGAGCTGCGGTCGCACGTGAAGCGTCAGCTGGCCAACTACAAGGTGCCGCGCGAGATCGTGCTGCACGACGAGCTGCCGCGCAATGAGACCGGCAAGGTGCTCAAGCGCTCGCTGTGACGAAGTCGCTGCGGAGCGCGGGGTCGCCGGCGGAGAGCTTCATCGCTTCCTCCGGCAGCTCGGTGCGTGCGCGACGGCAGTGTTCGCGCGCCTCGGCGAGGCTCGGCACCGCCAGCGCGTCACCGTCGCGCACGAACGCGACGTGCAGCGGCCGTTCGTCGTCGTGCGGCTCCGGCTCGGCGCCGACGTAGACGCGCTCGGCGGTCGCGACGCCACCGTGGAACGCGCGGGCCGCCCACTTGCGGCCGCCGACGGATCCCTTGTCGGGAGAACGCTTCTGCACGGCGACGGGCTTCCCGTCGTCGCCCGCACGTGCCACCAGCTTGTAGACGAAGCCCGCGGTTGGCACGCCGCTGCCGGTCACGAGCGACGTGCCGACGCCGTAGGCGTCGACCGGGGCAGCGGCCAGTGCCGCGATGGCATGTTCGTCCAGGTCGCTGGTGACGACGATGCGGGTGTGCTTCGCACCGAGCTCGTCGAGCAGCGTCCGGGCCGAACGTGCTTGAGAAGGCAGGTCGCCCGAGTCGAGTCGCACCGCACCGAGCTCGGTTCCGGCGACGTCGATGGCGGTGCGGATTCCCTGCTCGACGTCGTAGGTGTCTACCAGCAACGTCGTGTCGAGCCCGAGTGACTTGACCTGCGCCGCGAACGCGGCTCGCTCGTCGTCGTGCACCAGCGTGAACGCGTGTGCCGCCGTACCAGTTGTCGGAATGCCCCAGCGGTCGCCGGCGGCGAGGTTCGACGTCGAGCTGAACCCGGCGATGTAGGCGGCGCGTGCAGAAGCGACGGCGGCGTCCTCGTGGGTGCGCCGTGAGCCCATCTCGATGCACGGTCGGTCACCGGCTGCGCAAACCATGCGCGCCGCTGCCGTGGCGACGGCGGAGTCATGGTTGAGCACCGACAACACGAGCGTCTCCAGCACGACGCACTCGGCGAACGTGCCCTCGACCACAAGCACGGGCGACCCGGGGAAGTAGGCCTCGCCCTCGCGGTAGCCGTCGACTGTCCCGGAGAACCTGTAATCGGCAAGCCAGTCACAGGTCGCCGCACTGACGACCTTCTGCGCGGCCAGGAACTCCAGCGCATCCGTGTCGAAGCGCATCCGCGGGAGCAGGTCGACCAGCCGGCCGACGCCGGCGAACACCCCGTAGCGACGCCGCCCTGGCAGCGACCGGGCGAACACCTCGAAGACGCATCGTCGCTCCGCCGCGCCGCTCGCGAGCGCAGCCTGCACCATGGTCAGCTCGTAGTGGTCGGTGAGCAGGATCGATGAAGTCATCGATTCGATTGTGCAGGCTCCGCTACCGCGCCCGGTGCCGCGGCGGGCTCAACTGCCTTCGCGCGCCGTCTGGGCTGCGACACGATCAGCGCGACACCTCCGACGATGACAACGGTCGCAATCGCCGTTCGCACGGTGAAGTGCTCGCCGAGCAGCAGTGATCCCAGCAGCACCGCAACCAGCGGGTTCACATACGCGTAGGTCGTCACCAGCGGCAGCGGGGCGTTGCCGAGCAGCCAGACGTACGCCGTGTAGGCCGCCATCGAGCCGAACACGATGAGGTAGGCGAGTGCGAGCCAGGCCCGGCCGGGCACCGCGCCAAGGTGGACGCTGCCCGCCTCACCCGACGCCAACCCGGCGACGAGACAACCGAGGCCGCCGCACATCATTTCCATGCCGGTCATGACGAGGGGTCGACGTGGCAGCGGCGCGGTGCGCGACCAGACCGATCCGGCCGACCAGCACAGCGATGCGAGCAGCAGCAAGGTGACGCCCAGCGGGTCGAGGCGACCGCCACCGTCCCCCGCCACGAGCGCGGCAACGCCGATGAAGCCCAGCATGAGGCCGACAAGGTTTCGCCTGCCGATCCGTCCGCCGCCGGTGACCGCGACGATGATCGCTGCCCAGATGGGCACCGTCGCGATGATGACCGCGGTCGGCCCCGAGGCGACCCGGCGTTCGGCGATCGAGACGAGCCCATTGCCGCCGAGCAGCAATGCGAGCCCCACAACCGCGCACGCGCCCCATTGACGGGGACCGAGCGGGTCCGGTCGCCCGTCGGGCGCCGGCCGGCCGACGGTGAGCGCGAACATCACCAGCCCGGCGACGATGAACCGCGCGCCGGCCGCGATCAGCGGTGGAAGTCCCTCTCCCACGCTCGGATGGACCAGGACGCGGATCGCGAGGTAGGTGGAACCCCAGACGATGTAGACGGTCCAGAGCGCGATCCACACGCGGGTGCCGACCGCGCTGTGACTCGCCTTGGGTCGCACCCTGGGTCCCACCTCGTCACCCTAGGTGAGTCACGTCGATGTCTCCGGCGGTTTTCCGCCACCGTGCGCAAAGATTGGGACATGGCGTCGGCGCCGGCAGTTGAACGGGTCGGACGCCCAATGGGTGACGAGGCAGTCGAAACCGAACGCCCGTGGGTGACGATCGTGTGGAATGACCCTGTCAACCTGATGAGCTACGTGACGTATGTGTTGCAGAAGCTCTTCGGCTATCCCCGTGCCAAGGCGCACAAGCTGATGATGCAAGTGCACAACGAAGGCCGTGCCGTCGTCTCCAGCGGCACACGAGAACAGATGGAGCACGACGTGTCCCGCCTGCACGCCTACGGCCTCTGGGCCACCGTTGCGCAGGACTGACCGCGCGCATGGCTTCGATCAAACGCAAGGGCGGCGTCGTACGCGTGCAGCTGCGGCCGGAGGAACGCGCGATTCTCTCCTCGCTGGCCGGTGAGGTCGCGCAAATGCTGGACAGCGACGACGCCGGGACCGACCCGCTGGAGGCGATGGTCGACATGTCCACCGAGGCGGTCGCGGCGCCGGACGACCCCGCGGTGAAGCGACTGTTGCCGGACGCGTATAGCGACGCCGAGGGCGCCGCGGAGTTCCGCCGGCTGACCGACGCCGAGCTGCGGCGCGGGAAGACGGATGCGCTGACGCGGCTCATCGACGACCTGTCGACCGAATCGGCGCAGATCGAACTGCCGGACGACGTCGCGGACCGGTGGCTCAGCGCGATCAACGACATCCGCCTCGTGCTCGGTGTGCGGCTCGAGGTCACGGACGACTTCGGCCGCTGGCGCGACACCCTCGCAGTGGACGACGCTCGGCAGCCGCTGGTCGCGGCGTACGACTGGTTGTCGATGGTGCAGGAGATGCTCGTCGAGGCGATCCACTAGCGGTGGGCCACTAGCGGTCGCTTCCTTAGTCTGGACGAATGCTGCGCATCCGCCAGGACTTGGTCGACGCGATCGTGGCGCACGCGCGCCGGGATCATCCGGACGAGGCGTGCGGTGTCATCCTCGGCCCTGCCGGCAGTGACCGGCCGGAGCGCTTCAAGGAGATGCTCAACGCGGCGCGCTCGCCGACGTTCTTCGAGTTCGACTCGCAGGACCTCTTCCGGCTCTACAAGGAGGTCGACGAGCGAGACGAGGAGATCGTCGTCATCTACCACTCCCATACGGCAACCGAGGCCTACCCCTCGCGCACGGACATCCAGTTCGGCTCACTGTCGCCGGACTCACACTGGGTGCTCGTCTCGACGCGTGACCCGGAGGAGATCGAGCTGCGCTCGTTCCGAATCCGCGACGGCGATGTCGAGGAGGAGCCGGTGGAGGTGGTCGCCGGCGACGCCCCGGAATCCCTTAAGACACAGTGACGTTGCGAGAATGTGACTATGGCCATCGAAGTTCGCATCCCGACCATCCTCCGCAGCTACACCAGCGGCGAGAGGGCGGTCGAAGGCAAGGGCGACACCCTGGGGGACCTGTTCGCCGACCTCGACACGCGTCACGACGGGCTGCGCGGCCGTTTGGTCTCCGATGACGGCGCCTTGAACCGGTTCGTCAATGTCTACCTCAACGACGAAGACGTCCGCTTTCTCGGCGGAATAGAGACGCCGGTCGCCGAGGGCGACGTCGTGACGATCCTGCCCGCAGTGGCGGGCGGAGCAGCCGATAAGAGCCGAGCAGCCGAAAAGAAGAGTGCCGGCGGCTGATGGCGCGCTACCGGTCGCTGCTCGACTCGCTGGGGCGCACCCCGCTGGTCGGGCTTCCCAACCTCAGCCCGTCGGACGATGTGCGGCTCTGGATCAAGCTGGAGGACCGCAATCCGACCGGGTCCGTCAAGGACCGACCGGCGTTCTTCATGGTGGCCGAGGCCGAGCGTGAGGGGCGCCTGACGCCGGGATGCACCGTGCTCGAGCCGACCAGCGGCAACACCGGCATCTCCCTCGCGATGGTCTGCAAGCTCAAGGGCTACAAGCTGATCTGCGTGATGCCGGAGAACACCTCGATCGAGCGGCGACAGCTGCTCGAGATGTACGGCGCGGAGATCATCACCTCGCCGGCCGCCGGCGGCTCCAACGAGGCGGTGGCCGTCGCCAAGTCGCTCGCCGCCGAGCATCCGGACTGGGTGATGCTCTACCAGTACGGCAACGCGGCCAATGCGCAGGCGCATTACGAGACCACCGGCCCGGAGCTGCTGGAGGACCTGCCGACGATCACGCACTTCGTCGCCGGTCTCGGCACGACCGGCACCCTGATGGGCGTCGGGCGCTTCCTCAAGGAGAAGGTGCCCGGGATCCGGATCGTGGCGGCCGAGCCGCGCTACGGCGAGCTCGTCTACGGGCTGCGCAACATCGACGAAGGCTTCGTGCCGGAGCTCTACGACGCGTCGGTGCTCGACACCCGCTTCTCGGTCGGACCGGAGGACGCGCTGCGGCGCACCCGCCAGCTGATCGATCTCGAGGGCATCTTCGCTGGGATCTCCACCGGCGCCGTCCTGCATGCCGCGCTGGGCCAGGCGGCGCGCGCGCAGCGCGCGGGCGAGCGCGCCGACATCGCTTTCATCCTGGCCGACGCCGGCTGGAAGTACCTCTCCACCGGCGCCTACGCCGGCACCCTCGAAGACGCCGCCGAAGGCCTCGAAGGCCAACTCTGGGCCTAGCCCGCTTGCGACGCCAACTTTGTCTGTCGATTCGGACATCGAACGCTGAGCGTGTCCGTTCTTGGAGACAAAGTTCGGCGCGATCGCCGGCGGGTGTGACGCAGGTCACACGATCATGACGAGCCGGTTAACGGCTAAATTGCGTGGCGTGGACGCGCCGATCGGTATCTTCGACAGCGGAGTCGGGGGGCTGACCGTTGCGCGCGCGGTCCTGGACCAGATGCCGCACGAGCCGATCGTCTACGTCGGCGACACCGCGCACAGTCCTTACGGGCCGCGCCCGATCGCCGAGGTGCGTGCGCTGGCCCTCGACGTACTCGATCACCTCGTCGACCGGCACTCCGTGAAGATGCTCGTGATCGCCTGCAACGCCGCGTCCAGCGCCTGCCTGCGCGACGCGCGGGAGCGCTACGCGCCGGTGCCCGTCGTCGAGGTGATCCAACCCGCCGTACGACGGGCCGTGGCGGCCACGCGCAACGGGAAGATCGGCGTGCTGGGCACCCAGGTGACCATCGGCAGCCGCTCCTACAACGACGCGTTCGCCGCTGCTCCGCACATCGAGCTGACCACCGCGGCCTGCCCGCGCTTCGTCGAGTTCGTCGAGGCGGGCGAGACCTGGGGCAATGAACTGCTCGCTGCCGCCGAGACCTATCTCGAGCCGATCGTCGCGGCCGGCTGCGACACGGTCGTGCTGGGATGCACGCACTACCCGCTGCTCACCGGCGTCATCTCCTATGTCCTCGGCGACGGCGTGACGCTGGTGTCCAGCGCCGAGGAGACCGCGAAGGACGTCTTCCGCGAGCTCGCGCAGCACGGCTTGTTCCGCGACGAAACGCTGCCTGCACCGCAGCATCGCTTCCTCGCCACCGGCGACCCGGAGCCGTTCGGCCGGCTCGGCCGCCGCTTCCTCGGCCCGGAGATCGGGGAGGTCGCTCGGGCGGAGCGGTCACCGGAGCTGCTCGGACCGAAGGCGGGCGCGATCTCGTGAAGCTGACCATCGTCGGCTGTGCCGGCACCTTCCCCGGACCGGAGTCGGCGTGCTCGTCGTACCTGTTGGAGGAGGACGGGTTCCGGCTGCTCATCGATGCGGGCAACGGATCGACCGGCGCGTTGCAACGCACGATCGGCCTGCTGGAGCTCGACGCGATCGCGATCAGCCACATGCACGGCGACCACTTCCTCGACCTGGTCACCTACACCTACGCCCGCCGCTACCACCCGGCAGGGCCGGTCGACTGCCTGCCGGTCTACGGGCCGAGCGACGTCGCTGACCACGTGGCCGCTGCGTTCGGCAAGCCGGTCACCGACCTGCTCGACGCGGTCTTCGAGTTCCACCCGGCCAGTGGGCCCGGGCGGATCGATGTCGGCCCGTTCAGTCTGGAGCTGGCCCAGGTCAACCATCCGGTCGAGACCTACGGCATGCGGATCAGCGCCGGCGGCCGCGTCCTGGCCTACTCCGCCGACAGCGCCGGCTGCGACGACCTGGTCAAGCTGGCGCGCGAGGCTGACCTGTTCCTCTGCGAGGCGTCCTACCTCGAGGGAGACGACAACCCGCCGGGCATCCACCTCACCGGCAAAGAGGCGGCGGAGCATGCGGTGCGGGCGGACGCGAAGAGCCTCATGCTGACCCACCTCGTGCCGTGGGGCGACAGCGAACGTACGCTCGCTGAAGCGACCAGCGCGTACGACGGTGACATCTCGGTCGCGACGCCCGGCACCGTCATCGACATCTGAGAGGTCCTGCACTCATGGCCCGCCCCGACGGCCGCGCGGACGACCAGCTGCGTCCGGTCCGCATCGCCCGAAACTGGCTCGACCACGCCGAGGGATCGGTGCTCGTCGAGTTCGGTAAGACCCGCGTGCTGATCGCCGCATCCGTCACCGAAGGTGTGCCGCGGTGGCGCAAGGGCAGCGGGCTGGGCTGGGTGACGGCCGAGTACGCCATGTTGCCGCGCTCGACCCATACCCGCTCCGACCGGGAGTCGGTGAAGGGCCGCATCGGCGGCCGCACGCACGAGATCTCGCGGCTGGTGGGCCGATCGTTGCGCGCTGCCATCGACTACAAGGCGCTCGGCGAGAACACGATCGTGATTGACTGCGACGTGCTGCAGGCCGACGGTGGCACCAGGACCGCGGCGATCACCGGCGCCTACGTCGCCCTGGCCGACGCGGTGTCATGGTTGCGCGAGCGCGGGCTGCTCGCCGGTGAACCGCTGGTCGACTCGGTGGCAGCCGTCTCGGTCGGTGTGCTCGAGGGCGCGCCGCGTCTCGACCTCTGCTACGAGGAGGACGTCGCGGCGGAGACCGATATGAACGTCGTCTGCACTGGCGACGGCCGTTTCGTCGAGGTGCAGGGCACCGCCGAGGGCGAGCCGTTCGACCGTGGCGAGCTCGACGCGCTGCTCGACCTGGCCGCTTCCGGCTGCGTCGAGCTGACCCGCTTGCAGAAAGAGGCGCTGTCGTCCTGATGCGTGTCGTACTGGCGACGCGCAACAAGCACAAGGTCGACGAGCTGCGCCGGATCTTGGCGCCGTACGACGTGGACCTGGTGTCGCTCGACGCCGTCGGCGTGACCGAGGAAGTGCCGGAGACCGGCGCGACGTTCGCCGACAACGCGTTGCTGAAGGCGCGTGCTGCCGCTGCATCCAGCGGCCTGGTGGCGATCGCCGATGACAGCGGCCTTGCGGTCGATGCGCTCAATGGCATGCCGGGGGTGCTGTCCGTCTACTGGGCCGGCCGAGCGCGAGACGATGCGGCGAACCTGCGGCTCGTGCTCGAGCAGATCGAGGACGTCCCGGACGAGCGGCGCGGAGCAGCCTTCGTCTGCGCCGCCGCCGCGGTGACGCCGGACGGTCGCGAGATCGTTGCCGAGGGTCGCGTCGAGGGTTCGTTGATCCATGCGCCGCGCGGGCACGGCGGCTTCGGTTACGACCCGATCTTCGTGCCCGCGGGGGAGCGTCGTACGACGGCCGAGATGACGCCCGAGGAAAAAGACGCCATCAGCCACCGGGGCAAAGCCTTCCGCGCCCTCGCCCCAGAATTGGCCAAATTGTCGTAGTCCGCGTGCAGTCTGATTCCCATGCAGGGGCATCGACGTTACGACCGCAGCGAGGTGACGACAGTCGCTTCCAAAGTTCGTTCCATGACAGAGTTGCTTGCCTCGCTAGGCGCAGAGCAGACTCCACGCACGCGTCGGAACATGCGTGCGCGCCTTGTTCGGTGGCAGGTCGATACCAGTCACTGGCATCGGTCCCCCCAGACGCTGGTACAGCGATGACATGCTCGCCGATGCCGTCGCTGTGTCGACGTCCTACGCCGGCGTCCTACGTGTGCTGGAAGTCCCTCTGACGGGTGGCCAGCACGCACATCTCGCGCGACGGATCAGAGCGGCGGGCATCGATACCAGCCACTTCCTCGGCCAGGCGCACAACCGCGGGCGACCAGCGCCGCGCAAGCGCCCGGATCTGGTTCTGGTCGTTCTGCCGGCGGGATCGCCGCGACCGAAGACGCCGACACTTCGCCATGCGATGCGGGCCGTGGGCGTGGCCGAGGAATGCGCCATTTGTGGCTGCGATGGATCATGGAAGGGGCGCCCGCTCAGATTGGTCATCGACCACATCAACGGCGACTGGCTGGACAACCGGGTCGAGAACCTTCGCTTTCTCTGCCCCAACTGCCATGCGCAGACCAGCACCTGGTGTCGCAAGCGCGGATCGCGGCCAACGGATAAAATCGAAACAGAGCGCGCCTGGCGAAACTAGGTATACGCGCGGGCCTTAGGAGTCCGTGTCTTCGGACATGGGGGTTCGAGTCCCCCGGCGCGCACTAGGCCACCCCACCCTCGCGCGCTCGGGCCCCCGTCGCATATAAACGTCTGGTGACTCAAGTTCCCCTGGTGGACTACCTGGTGCTGGGCTCGGACCCCCACCTGGTGGCCAAGGAGTGCACCTCCTGCGGCGCTCGGTTCTTCGACCGGCGCAATGCCTGCGCCTCCTGCGGCAGCGATGCCGGGTTCCGTGACGTCGAAGTCGCGCGGGAAGGCGTGCTCAAGTCCTACACGATCGTGGCGTTCGCCGCGCCGGGCGTGCCGGTGCCGTTCGTCGCCGGCGTGGTCGACTGCGACGGCACGAGCGTGCGCGGCAATGTCGTCAACGTCGAGCCCGACGCGGAGCATGTGCGGCTGGGCATGAAGGTGCGGCTGGCCACGGTGCCGATCGGCACCGACTCGGCCGGGACGGAAGCAGTCGGATTCGGGTTCGAGCCTGTCGAGAGTGGAGCGATCTGATGGCAGAAGACGTCTGGATCCTCGGGATCCACATGACGAAGTTCGGGAAGCACCCGGACAAGGACACGCTCGACCTCGCCAGCGAAGCCGCGCTCGCGGCGATGAAGGACGCCGGCGTGTCGATCAAGGACATGGGCGTGCTCGCCGCCGGCAACCTGATGGGCGGCTCGGCCAGCATCGGCCAGCAGATCCAAAAGCAGATCGGCCAAACCGGCATCCCGGTCTTCAACGTGGCCAACGCGTGCGCCACCGGCGCCACCGCGCTGCGCACCGCGATCATGGCGATCAAGGCCGGCGAGGCCGACTTCGGGCTCGCCGTCGGCGTCGAGAAGCTCGCCGGCGCGGGCCTGCTCGGTGCCGGCAACCGCAAGCCGGACAGTGACACCTGGGAACCGAAGGGACGCGTTGGTGCGGTCGCGACGCTCGACGGCCGCGTCGGCACCGAGAACATGCCCGGCGTGTTCGCGCAGGTCGGCATGCAATACATCCACGAGCACTCCTACTCGGGGACGCCATTCGAGCTGTTCGCGAAGATCAGCGAGAAGAACCATGCGCACTCGACGCTCAACCCGCTCGCTGCCTACAACAAGAAGATGTCGCTCGAGCAGATCATGGGCGACGTCATGATCGCCTACCCCAACACCCGGCCGATGTGCTCTGCCAACTGCGACGGTGCCGCGGCTGCGGTGGTGGTCTCGGACAGCAAGCTCAAGACGCTCTCGCTCGAGCAGCGCCGGCGGGCAGTCAAGGTCAAGGCGTCGATCCTCACGTCGGACCCGTGGCAGGAGGCCTGCCAGGTCCTGCCCGACGTCAACACACTCACCCGGAGCGCGGCAGCGCAGGCCTACGAGCAGGCCGGCATCGGCCCGGAGGACCTCGACCTGGTCGAGCTGCACGACTGCTTCGCGACGGCCGAGCTGGTGCACTACGACAACCTCGGGCTGTGCGAGCCGGGCGGAGCGGTCGACTTCTTCATGTCCGGGGCGCCGTGGCGTGACGGCAAGCGGCCGGTCAACGTCTCCGGCGGCCTGCAGTCGAAGGGCCACCCGATCGCGGCAACAGGCATCGCCAACATCTGGGAGGTCTGCCACCACCTTCGCGGTGAGGCCGGTGACCGCCAGATCGAGGGTGCCAAGGTCGGTCTCGCGCACGTCATCGGCCTCGGCTCGGCGTGCGGCGTCCACGTGCTGGAGAAGTCCGCGGCATAACACAGTTCGGGCTACCGTCGGGGCATGGCCGAGCCAACGACCGACGACGTCGAGTACGTCGATGTTGTTGTCGTCGGTGCCGGCCCGGCCGGCCTCGCTACGGCGGAGCGCGCTGCCCGGGGCGGCGCGCGTGTCGTTGTGCTCGAACGCGGCCATGCCATCGGCGAGCCGGTACGCACCAGCGGCGGCAGCTTCATCAAACCGCTGCGCCGGCTCGGACTGCCGTCGTCGTGCTGGCATCCGGTCCACTCGATTCGCGTCATCGGCCCGACCACGGATGTCGCCAAGCATTACCGCCGCGCCCGCGGCTGCGTGCTCGACGTACGACGCACCTACCAGTGGCTCGCCGCGCGGGCCGTCGACGCCGGCGCGGACATCCGGCTGAAGGCGCACGTCGAGTCGGCGCTCACCGAGGGCTCACGAACGGTCGGCGTCAATGTGCGCGACCCGTTCCGTGGCCGCTACGACGTGCGCGCCGGCCTCGTCGTCGACGCGAGCGGGCACACCGGATTCCTTGTCCGCGACGCCGGTCTGCGCCCGGCCAACACCCGCAGCGCAGTCGGCATGGAACTCGAGTTGCACGCCCCCGGCTACGACCAGGACGAGGCAGTGTTCTGGCTCGGCGACGACGTGGCGCCCGGCGGCTACGGCTGGGCGTTCCCGGTCGGCAGCTCACGGGTGCGGCTGGGGGTCGGCGTCGTACGCCCCGACAGTGACGCCGAACCCCGGGCTCTCCTCGAGCAACTGCACAAGGCATTCGCTGCACTGCTCGCGCCCGGCACTCCGGCCAGCCCGATCGAGATGCACAGCGGCCTCATGCCCGTGCTCGCGCCGACCGCCACGTCACTCGTCGGCGACGGGTTGCTCTGCGTCGGCGACGCCGCCGGGCAGGGGTCGACGCTGCTCGGTGAAGGCATCCGCTATGCCATCGAGGCCGGTCGCATCGCCGGCGATGTCATCGCACGCGCCAACGGCGTCTACACATCGCGCGAGCTCGCGGCTTACCCGCGCGAATGGAAGCGCCGGATGGGCCGCGACCTCGCCATCTCGTACGCCGTCAACACGCGCATCTGCACCTATCGCGACGCAGACTGGGACCGCGTCGTCAACCGGCTGCAGCGGCTGACCCCAACACAGGCAGCGCGGGTGTTCGCCAGTGACTTCAAGCCGCGCTATGCAATCGGCGCGCTGCTGACCGACCCGTCGCTCGTGCGGTCGCTGCTGCGCGCTGCCTGGGGAGAGGCCAGCCGGCTGCGACGTCGTTAGGCGACGAGCTTCACGCACTGGCCGGTGCCGCGGCCGCCGGCGTGGTTGAGGTTGCCCATCGAGTCGCCGAACTGCGGGGCCGGGTTGTTGCCGGTGCAGTTGAGGTTGCGGCCGATCGTGTTGGTCACGACCTCGTTGCCGTCCGGATCGGCCAGCACGTTGTGGTTGTAGTTCACGTTGCGGCCAACGGTGTTGCGGATGACGCCCATCCAGCAGCTGCGCACGCCGGTGATCGTCAGGTTGCGGCCGATGGTGCTGTCTTCATAGGTGCTGTAGGCCGGCGGCCCGTCGGGCCCGAGCGGGAAGAGATTGCAGGTGACGCCGCCACCACCGCCGGTCTGCGTCACGTTGCGCCCGACGGTGTCGTTGTGGAACAGCATCATCAGCGCACCCGTCGCGGTGACATTGCCACGGACGGTCTGGTGCGTCGACATCGTCGGAGCCATCTGGTTGTCATTCAGACAGGGGAACTCGCTGGCCTCGCAGCCGAGCACGACGATGGCGCCGCTGTGCACCTTGAGGTTCTGCCTGATCGTGAGTGTGGAGCCGCCGAAGGCCGCGAGCAGAGTGGCGTGGGAGGCGACCACGACGCTGTGCCGCACTGTGACGTTGCCCGAATCCACCATGCAGGTTCCGGTGATCCGAAGCGAGGAGTAGCTGCCCGCGGCGACAGAGCCGCCCTTGCACGTCGTCTTGCCGGCTGCGGCGGCAGTGCCGACCTGCGTGGCCATCACGAGCACCAGCCCGGCCACCAGTCCGGTCGTGCGCAGAAGTGCGGTCCGTCTCACGGCTGCTCCCTCAGTGTCGGACAGGCAGACAACCCCTCGGAGCAGAACGCCTTCGTCGAGCGGCTGATACGTCATGTCTCCGTGGGTATGACGACTGACACGACGGCCCCTGGAGGTGGCACTCGTGAGCATCAACCTCGAAACGGGACAAACGACCGGCACGAAGGACAAGGACTACGACCTCATCTGGTACACCTACGCCTGCCTGAAGAACACGCTTCGCCTCGAGCACTACATCAGTGACGCGGAGCGCGACGGCGACAAGGACCTGGCCGGGTTCTTCCGCAAGGCGCAGGCCGACAGCCGTAAGGGCGCGGAGATGGGCAAGCAAATGCTCCGCGACCGCCTCGGATGAGTTAGTTACAGTCGCCCAGGTCTCTCATCGACGGCATCTTCTCGATCCGGTGACAGTTCCTTAGAAGGGGACTTCGCCGGAGGTGCGCGATGCTGTCGGCTCGGTCGATCTTCCGCGAGATCGTCGACAACGATGAGAGCTTTCGACTGTTCGCGTCGATCGCGGCTGCCGGTGAAGCCCAGGGCGGGTGGGAAAACGGCCGCATCGCCGCGCTGCTTCCGGATGAGCTGCAGTGGCTTGCGCCCAAGGTCGCCAGGCACGGCAAAGATGAGGACAAACACGGCCGGATCTTCAACGGTCTGCTGCGCAAGCGCCGGCTCACACCGATGGACGTGCCGTACGACGTGAACTACACGGCATTGTTGGAAGCGCAGGGGATCGGCGTCACGCACGCCCAGTTGCAGCGCGACGAACGTCTTGCGGAGCACGACGTCATCGTTTACCTGGCGCACAGCCGCGTGACGGAGCAGCGTGCCTCAGAGCAGATGGCGTTGCTGCGCAAGCACTTCGATGACGACCCGCTGTTGGGCCGCGCGATCCGGCAAATCGCGGCGGACGAAGCCAACCACCTCGCCTACTGCAACGAGGAACTGCTGCGGCTCAACGACCTGGGCCATGCCGCGGCGGTGCGGCGGGAGCTTCGGATGTGTGCGCACGCCGAGATTCGGGTCTATCGCGACGTCAGTCTCGGCGTCATCAAGCGCATGGGGCACATCCTGTCTTGGTCGTTGCCGAAGCGGGTCGTTCTCGAGCTCGGCGTATACGCCGTCTACGGGTATGAACGACTCCTTGGTTGGCGCCGCATGGTCTCGCTGCACATGCCGCAACAACACGACGCGCTGTTCGCGACAACCGCGCCTGCGAACATCAGCGCGCACTAGCCGGCGACGAGGCCGGCCTTGGCCTTGGCGGTCAACACGTGCATGACCGCACTTTTCACTACGGACGCGAACGCCGCGTCGGTGCGCATCCGGCTCGCGATCGCCGACGTCATCGACGCCAGCGGAGACGTGGTGCCGAGCAGAAGGATGTCGACGCCGGCGTCGAGCGAGCGGACGGCGCGCGTCGCATAGCTGTAGCCACTCACCGACTTGGCTGTCAACGCATCCGACACGATGACGCCGGTGAAGCCGAGCTGGCGGCGAAGCATCGTGGTCACGATCTGGTGCGAGAACGCAGCCACTGTCGAGCCGTCGATCTTCGGGTAGATCGCGGTGGACACCATGACAGCGGGCACTCCGGCGGCGATCGCCGCTTTGAACGGAGCGAGATAAGCGTCGGTGCTGCGGGTGGGGTCGGTGACTCCTGCCGTCACGTCGGTGTTGCCGCTGGCGCGGCCCAAGCCGGGAAAGTGCTTGACCGTCGAGCTCAGCCCCGCGTCGGCGATGCCGTGCACCACCGCGACGACGTGCGGCGACACGGCGCTCGTCGTGTAGCCGTATTCGCGGTAGTAGCGCCCGATCGGCTGGTTGGCGGTGCCGACTGATGCCGGCACGACGTCGGCGACTGGAGCGAGGTCGAGGTTGATCCCGGCCCGGTGCAGTTGGGTCGCCCATGTTCGCCAGTCGGCGCGCAAGGTCGTCGTCGCCAGTCGGCCCTGGCGCAGTGCGGTCGGGATGGTGGAGAAGCCGCGGCCGGTGAGGTGCTGCACCATGCCGCCCTCCTGGTCCACCGCGAGGTAGGGCGTCACACCGGCTTGGGTCGTCGTGCGGCGCAGCGGCTGTACGACGGCCGCGACTCCGGAGGTGCCCGCCGACGAGGCGCCGAGCAGGATGACGTTGCCGACCCGGTAGCGAGCCAGCAGCGACAGCCCTGCACTGGAAGCCCCGGTCGCCGGCGCGTCCACCATGAACAGCTGCCCGATCCGTTGCGCAGTGGTCATCCGGGCATACGCCGCGGCCGCGGCCTGCGCGGGAGTCGGCGTGGCCGCCGGTGCTGCCGCTGCGCCGCTGACGACCAGCCCGGCCGTCACAACTGCTGCCACGAAGACTCGACCCGCATGCACATCTCATTGACGCACGAACCGTCCGGACGGTTGGCCTGACTCGCTGACGCGCCGCTAGTGCACCTCGAATTCCGATGAGGCAGTCGGACCCGACGCGCTCAGATAGCAGAACCGAAACGTTCCCGTGACCTCTGGAACTCGCCACGTCATCGTCGCGGTCCATCGGGCACTGTTGCTCGCGCACCACTCGATCGTCGTGTCCCATTCCGCGTCGTCGCTGACCATTTGCCACTGTTCGCCGTCCTTGCGCTCGACGGTGAAGTAGCACCCACGCAACGGGCCGCGCGGATCGCCGACGCTGATGGTTGTCCGGGCGATCTCGTCGGCTCGGTACGCCGATGCGGGCGGCGTCACCGGCATCGGATCGCGGCGCCGCAACCGCGGTCGCGCAGCCGCCCGTTGCTTCGCGGGACGCGGGGCGGCTCGGTCCAACGTGACCCAGTCCGCGTCGCCATCGGCGTCGCGCAGGTCGATCGCCAGGCGAGTGACCTCCTGCAGGTACGCCGGCAGCTGCCAGCGGCCGAACATCGTGTGGCCGCCCTCATAACGCTGTGCGTCGTATTCCTCGGGTGTCGTGAGATAGCCGGCGTAGTCGTTGGCGTAGCCCTGGACCAGCACCTTCTCGAGGGGGACGTCGAGCACGGCTGCGACCGCGCGCCGCAATCGCAAGCCGGCGACGATCGTCACTTCCTGCGCCAGCGCGATCAGCACGAGAGAGCCGATGCGGACCAGCTGAATGGGCAACACGTCCGCCACCCAGCCGAGGGCGCCCGCGGGAATCAGCATCGCCTTCGGCAGCTGCGCCTCCCCGAGGCCAGGCGTCAGCCGGCCGAGGGTCCTGCTCGCCGCGAGCAGCAACCGGTTGTCGTCGACGCCTTGGTGGCAGAAACCGACGCCCGGTCCCTCGTTGGTGCCGGCCGCGAAGGCAGCGCCCAGCACCGCCCGCCCGGTGCGGTGTGGCCGACCGTCCGCGCACCATTCGGCCGCGACGTCGAGGTGGCTCAGCCGCACATGACGCAGCGCGGTCGTGAGCGTGCCGGTTACCTCATCGCCAGGCTGGTCGGACAGCGCCGCTGCCGCGTCGTACTGCCGCTGCCCGATGATCCGCGTGTTTTCGACATCGTCGGCAGTCGGACCGCGCACGGCGTCCGGCACGTTCGGCGACATGTCACCTGCGTTGGTCTGCGCGAACGCGGCAACGATGCCTGCGTCGCGTTCCCAGCGATAGGCGGCGTAGCCCTTGTTGTCGCCGCTGATCAACGTGTTGCGGTTGGCGAGGGAGGTGCCATGCGTCGCGAACCAGTTGATGACGCCGATCGTGCGTCCGTCGCGTTCCAGTCGGAGCAGCGTCGTCGTCGGGTCGACGCGCTTCGGAAACACGGCGCGATCGTCCGCCGGGTTGCGGTCGAACGACTGCGGCGACCGGTTGACGCTCGCGTCGTACAACTCACCGCGGGCCAGCGTGAGGCGCCCGGGTGCGAGATCGGCGGTGGCCTGCTCGATGGCGGCGACCACACCGTCGACGATGGCCTGGTAGGTGCGCAGCTGGAAGCCGTCGGTGGTGATGTTGTAGAGGCGGTAGCAGGAGTAGCCACCGACGCCGGCGTGGGTGTGGGTGGCGGTGAGGACGACGTTGTCGGCGCGGTAGTGGCGCGGGTCGAGCCGGGCAAGCACGCCTTCCTTGACGTTGCGGAAGAACATTCCGATGTCGGCGACGACATAGGCGACCCGCGCGTCGGTCTGCGGATCGGCGATGACGAAGGCGCGCGCTCTTTGGCGCATGTGCAACCCGGTGGTGCGCTGGAAGCGCATCCCGTAGCCCATCATCCCGACGTTCCAGGGATCGCCGGTGATGTCAGCGGTGCCGGCTCCGACCAGCCAGGCGTCGTCGCCGGCCATGGCTAGGCCGCGAGCTTGAGGTCGCGCAACAGCTTGGCGACGTGCCCGGTGGCCTTCACGTTGTAGAAGGCGTGCTCGATGACCCCCCGGGCGTCGACGACGACCGTCGACCGGATGACGCCGGTCACGGTCTTGCCGTAGAGCGTCTTCTCGCCCCACGCGCCGAATGCCTCGAGCACGGCGTGCGACGGATCCGACAGCAGGGGGAACGTCAACCGGTCGCGGTCGCGGAACTCGCGCAGCTTGTCGGTCGGGTCGGGAGAGATTCCGACCACCGTGAAGCCCGCGTCGCGCAGCACCGACAGGTTGTCGCGGAAGTCACAGGCCTGGGTCGTGCAGCCAGGCGTCATGGCTGCGGGGTAGAAGTAGAGCACGACGCGCTCGCCGCGGAACTGCATCAGGGTGACGGTGCGGTCATCGGCGTCGAGCAGCTGAAAGTCGGGGGCCGGGTCGCCGGGTGCCATGCGCATAGAGGGACGCTAACCGGAGGAATTGGACTCGCTCGGCGCCGGGGTCGTTGGCGGCGGTGAGGCGGGGTAGGGAATTGTCGTGACCGATGAGAAGATCGGGGCCAGCCAGGACAAGGGAGACAACGCCGTGCCCGAGACGCGCAGCCCGGACGCGATCCAGAAAGAGATCGAGCAGACCCGCGCCGAGCTGGCCGAGACGATCGACGCGATTGCCGACCGGATCAGCCCGCGACGTGCCGCGAGCCGCGGCGCTGCAGCGGTGAAGGCGCAAGTCTCCGGAGTGTTCGGCAACGGCAACGGCACCGGCAACCGAATGGGGCCGGCCCCGGCTTCCGTCCTCGACGCTCCGCCCCGGGCGGCGGCCGAGATCGACAGCCAGCAGCGGCAGCGCGAGGTGCGTGCTATCGCCGCGAGCGGCGGCGGGTCCGCCTACTCGGGGACTGCGGCCTACACGGTCAAGCGCACGCTGCGCACCGACCGCGTGCTGATCGTCGTCGGTGTGGCGTCGGCCGTTACGGCACTGGTGATCCTGCGTCGTTCACGTCGCTAGCGGCGCACCTGCGGCAGACTGGCGCGCGTGCGGATCTCGGCGAAGTCGGACTACGCCGTCCGGGCGATGGCCGAGCTGGCTGCGCAAGGCAAGGACGGTGCGGTCAAGGCCGAGCAGATCGCTGACGCGCAGGACATCCCGCTCAACTTTCTATTGGGCATCCTGCGTGAGCTACGCAACGCCCAACTGGTCCGCAGCGTCCGTGGCCGGGACGGCGGCTACCTGCTGTCGCGGCCGGCTGAGCAGATCGCACTGGCGGACGTGATCCGCGCCGTCGACGGGCCACTGGCCAACGTCCGCGACATGTCGCTGTCGCAGCTGTCCTATCCAGGTGCCGCTGAAGCGTTGCGCGACGTGTGGATGGCGGTGCGCGGCAGTTTGCGTGAGGTGCTCGAGCACGTGACCATCGCGGACCTCGCGGCCGGCCGACTGCCCAAGCATGTCCGTCAGCTCGCCGAGCGGCACCAGGCCGAGCGGCTGTGAGCGACTAGCCCAGTCGGTCAGCCCAGCAGTGCGGCGATCTCCGCGTCGAGGTCGACTCGCTCGAGCTCGGCGCCGGTCGGCACCAGCGCGTAGGTGCCGACGAGGAACTCCACGACCCGGTCCATCGACACGAGCATCGTGGCCAGGCAGTCGGTCGCGAGCGTGATGCGCAGCGCGCGCTCCTCGTCTCCGATCTCGACCCCGGCGGGCTCGATGGTGATGTCACCCTCGCCGGACGGCGCCGACACACCAGCGGAGAGCAGGTCGCGGGCGAAGGTCCACACGACCGGGTCGCCGCACTCGGTGCCGATCGCCAACGAGACGGCGAACGGGTCGGCGGGGTCGTAACGCAGCTCGCCGGAGAGATCCGCCTCACCGTTGCCGGTCGCAACCATCAGAGCGAGGGGCGTGGTGAGCGTACGAGGCAGATGCAGCATGTCCGGCTCCTTGTTGATGCGTTCACAGCATGCAACGAGCGGCGCCGCCAGGGGTAACGCCAATGTGTTTCGTGTGGCCCAACTCGCAGCACGTATCAGGCGACGAAGGACAACTCGGGCGTGCTAGGAGCAGACGTCCTGGGAAGCAGTGCGGATCTGCAGTCCGCCGGACGACGACGCCCCTGGACTCGGGGAGGACACGACCACCCGGCGTACGCCGTGGTAGTCCGAGCCCACGAGCAGATCGAGGCTGCTGCCGAGGGAGTTGTCGAGCTGCAGCTTCGCGCCCGGGACGGCGGCGGCCAGAGTGCGCGCGGAGTCGGCGCGCGAGGGTCCGTAGCGGATGACGGTGGTCGCCGGACTGCTGCCGGCCGGAGCGTTGCCGGTGCGGGCGATGCGGAAGCCGATGCCGGACAGGCTCGAAGCGGTCTGCCCGGCGAGTCCCTGGGTGCCGGCCGCGTTGAGAACCGAGACGGCGATGCTGCTCGGCGGGATCGTCACCTTGGCCGACTTGCCTTGGTCGCCCGCGTCGATCGGCCGGTCGTTGGTCAGGTCGGCGAACAGCTGCGGCGCGAGGACCGGGTCCCACTCGACGACGGAGGCATAGCTGCCGCCGATCAGCGCGCGGCCGTTGCTCGTCGCGAGGGGCACGGTCAGCAGCTCGACGTGCGATGGCGACATGCTGTGCAACTTCTTCGCCAGCCGGATGATCTGCGACGCACCGAAGCTGGGATCCGTCTTCAGCGATCCGGTGACCGCGTTGAGGAAGCTCACCAGCTTGAACGGGTCCAGCAGCGTTCCGGTGCTCTCGGCCTTCTGCATCATCGCGGCCATGAACTTCTGCTGGCGTTGGATGCGGCCGATGTCGGCACTGGGGTCGAACTCGCGGGCCCGCACGTACTCGAGCGCGACCGCGCCGTTGACGTGGCTCTTGCCGGCCGGCAGCTGGAGGCCGCTGCCCACCTTGCCCCCGGTTGCCGGGTCGTAGCGGACCGGGTCGTAGATCCTCGTCGGCGTGCACACCGTGACCCCGCCGAGCGCGTTGACCATCTTCACGAAGCCGAGAAAGTTGATCTCGACGTAGTGGTCGATCCGCACGTGGGTGTTCTGCTCGATCGTGGCGACCGTGAGCTGCGGTCCACCGATCGAGTAGGCCGCGTTCAGCTTGTTGTGCGCGGCCGGCACCATTCGTCCGCTTGCGTCGCGATGCGCGGGGATGGTGACGTAGGAGTCGCGCGGCAGCGAGATCAGGATCGCCTTGCCGCCACCGCGTGGGATGTGCAGAAGAATCATCGTGTCGGACCGCTGACCCGGGTCATGCCCGACGTGCAGCGCGTTCTGCTGCGAAGCGGTGAGCCCGGCTCGGCTGTCGGATCCGACCAGGAGGATGTTGAGGTCGCCCTCCGCGCCGCCGCTCGGTCGGTTGTGCAGCCCGCTGAACACGTTGATCTTCGTGATGTTGCCGAGGAAGTGGCTGATCGCAGCCCACGACGTCACTGCGCCGATGAAGACCACCGCCGCGAGGCCGCCGGCCACCCAGGCAAGCGTGCGTTTGCGGCTGCGGCGTCGCGGGCGCGGGCCGGTCGGCGGTTGCCCGCTTCCTGGTTGCCCGGTTCCCGGTTCCCCCGCTCGCGGTGGCGGAGATGCGCCCGAGCCGGGCGTGCGGCCGCGTGGGTTGAGCTCGGGAGGAAGCTCCGGCCAGTCGCGGGGTTCGTCGGGGCCGGTCATTGCTGAAGAAGAAACCTCCGGTGACGTCACCGGGGTCGCGCCTCCGGCCTTGACCGAATGGTAGGCGATAGCGTCGCCCGGTGCCCGGACCGCAACGTCAGGAGTGGCCCGGTGTGTCTGTTGTCTTACCTGTTCTGAACGAGGAGAGACACCTCGCCGACGCGGTGGGTTCGGTGCTGGCACAGGACTACCCGGGACCGATGGAGATCGTTCTCGCGCTCGGCCCCTCGACCGATCGCACGAACGACGTCGCCGCGCGCCTCGCCGAGGAGGATCCGCGCGTGCGCAGCGTGCGCAACCCGACTGGTCGCACACCGGAAGGGCTCAATGCCGCGATCGCGGCGAGCACGCATCCGGTGGTGGCGCGGGTCGACGGGCACTCGTCGCTGCCGCCGGGCTATCTGGCCACCGCGGTCGAGCTGCTCGAGCGCACCGGCGCCGACAACGTCGGCGGGCTGATGTGGGCCGAGGGCGCCAGCGACCTGGAGCAGGCGATTGCATGTGCGATGACGAGCAAGCTCGGTGTCGGCAACGCCCGCTTCCATGTCGGCGGCGAGGAAGGCCCGGCCGACACCGTCTACCTCGGGGTCTTCCGTCGTACGGCGCTGGAACGCGTGGGTGGCTACGACGTCACGTTCTCGCGGGCGCAGGACTGGGAGATGAACTTCCGCATCCGGGAGACCGGTGGCCTTGTCTACTTCACGCCCGCGCTGCGCGTGTCGTACCGGCCGCGGCCGTCGTTGCCGGCGCTCGCGAGGCAGTACTTCCACTACGGCCGATGGCGGCGCGAGGTCATGCGCGAGCACCCGGAATCGATCAACCTGCGCTATCTCGCGCCGCCGATCGCGGTGCTCGCCTTTGCGGGTGGGCTTGCCGCCGACCTCGCCGGCGTGCCGTGGGCATGGATCCTGCCGGGCGGCTACCTGGCGCTGGTGTCGGCCGGTTCGGTCGTGATCGGGGGAGGCCTGCCGTTGTCGTCGCGGCTGGTTCTGCCGGTCGTGCTCGCGACGATGCACGGCGCGTGGGGGCTGGGCTTCCTGACCTCGGTCAGGACGTACAGACGTCCTGGTCCGCGGTGATCGTGTCGATCGTGGGCGTTGCCGACGGGGTCGGTGACACCGGGGAGATTGTGACGGGCGCGACGCGGGTGAAGGTGCTGCCGAGGATCAGCTCGACGGTGCTGCCGAGGTTGGTGTCGAGCTGCCGCGTCGAGCCGGGCACGGCGGCCGCGACCGTCTGCGACGACTGAACCCGGCTGCTGCCGTAGCGCACCACCGTCGTCCTGTAGGTCGAGGCGTCGGCGTTGCCGGAGGAGACGGTGAAGCCCTGCGCGGCCAGCTCGTTGGCGACCGTGTGCCCGATCCCGGACTGCCCGGTGCCGTTCAGCACGCGCACGGTGATCTGGCTCGGCGGCACCGTCAGCGTGACGGTGGAGGACGGCGACGAGGCCTTCGGCTGTGGGCTTGTCACCTCGCCCGGCAGCGGCTGGTCAGTGCGCAACGCGGTCCACAGCGCGGGTGCCTTTGCCGGGTCCCATGCCACATCCGCGGAGGGAACACCCGGCGCGTCGAAGATGATCGGCACGGTGAGCAGCACGACGCGGCCCGGTTTGAGGCCGTGCAGCCGATCGGCCAGGTCTTTCATCTGGCTGAGCCCGAAGCCCGGATCGGTCCGGATCGATTTCGTGGCCGCGTCGAGAAAGTCGTAGAGCCCGATCGGGTTGAACAGCAGACGGTCGCTGGTTGCCTTGCGGATGACGGCCGAGATGAACAGCTGCTGGTCCTTGATCCGGCCCAGGTCGCTGCCGTCGCCGATGCCGTAGCGCGCCCGGACGAACGCCAGCGCCTGCTTGCCCTTCAACGTGTGATGCCCTGCGCCCAGCACGAGGCCGCTGCCGATGTAGTGGCCGTCGAGGTAGCGGATGGGGTCGTTGATCGGTTTGGACAGGCAGATGTTGACGCCGTCCAGCGCGTTGACCATGCGCTGGAAGCCCTGGAAGTTGACCTCGACGAAGTGGTCGATGTGCACGTCGGTCAGGTGCTCGACGGTGGCGATGGTGCAGCTCGGCCCGCCGATGTTGTACGCCGTGTTGAACTTGTCGTAGTGCGGTGTCGACACACCGCCGCTCGGCAGCCGGCAGGCAGGGATCTCGACGTACGAATCACGCGGGATGCTGACCAGCACGGCCTTGCGACCGCCGCTGGAGAGGTGGACGAGAATGGTCGTGTCCGACCGAGCGCCGCCGACCTCCTTGCCGAACGCCGACCCGCCTTTGAAGTCGCGCGAGTCCGAGCCGATCAGCAGGATGTTCTGTGCCTTGTTGAGCTTGGGCGCGCGCTTGCCGACGACGTCGATCTTCTGGTGCGTGATGTTGCCGAGCAGGTGCTTGTAGACCAGGACGCCGCCGGAGACGGTCAGCAGCAGGACGACGGCGAGCCCGAGGGCGATCCAGCCGAGGATGCGCTTTCTGCGCGCATGGCGAGGCCTGGGTTGGTGTGGCGTGCCGAGCGGCGCCGGCGTCGACACGGTGGGTCAAGACCTCCCAGTGGCCCGACCGTCGAGCCGATCAATCCTAGTCGTTCGACGCCTGAAGGCTCCTTCAGGTTGTCGTCAGGACGCTCAGGCCCGCTCTGTCGGTCCGGATTGGGCCGGGATCGTCCCCAGCCGCCCGGCCTGGAAGTCCTCGAACGCCTGCATGACCTCGAGCCGGGTGTTCATGACGAACGGCCCACCCCAGGCCAGCGGCTCGCGGATCGGCTGGCCGCCGAGCAGGAGCACCTCGAGAGCAGGGTGACGACTGTCCTGAGTCTCGGCCGCTGCGACGGTGAGCTGATCGCCAGCCCCGAAGACGACGAGCTGACCGGTGCTGATCGGACGACGCTCGGCTCCGGCGTAGCCATCGCCGGACAGGACATAGGCCAGTGCGTTGAACTCCAGCCGCCACGGCAGTGTCACGGCAGCGCCCGGCGAGACGGAAGCGTGCACGAATGTCATTGGTGTGTACGTCGAACCGGGTCCGCGGTGTTCGCCCAAATCTCCGGCGATGACGCGGATCAGCGTGCCGGCATCGGCGGACGCCAGCAGCGCCACGGAGTTGCCGCGCAGATCCTGGTAGCGCGGCTCGATGAGCTTCTTCTCCCGCGGCAGGTTGACCCAGAGCTGGATGCCGTGGAACAGCCCGCCGGACACCACCAGCTCCTCCGGCGGACGCTCGATGTGGAGGATCCCGCCGCCCGCGGTCATCCACTGGGTGTCGCCGTTGGTGATGAGGCCACCGCCGCCGTTGGAGTCCTGGTGCTCGAACGTGCCGTCGATCAGGTAGGTGACGGTCTCGAACCCGCGGTGCGGGTGCCACGCGGTGCCTTTCGGCTCACCCGGCGCGTAGTCGACCTCGCCCATCTGGTCCATGTGGATGAAGGGATCGAGCAGCCCGAGGTCGACGCCGGCGAACGCGCGCCGAACCGGGAAGCCCTCGCCTTCGACGCCGGCCGGAGCGGCGGTCACACTGCGGACCTTCCGGTCGCGCCCGGGCTCGGGTGTAACGCGCGGGAGAAGAGTGACGTCGTCGACGGTGATCGCTGGCATGGGAACCTCCTTGCGAGGTCCAAGGTATTTGCGACGTCAAGAATTCCCGGCGACTTGGTCTGCGGCCGGCATCCCCGGCGCCTGCACCATCAGCTCCGGATTCTCGCCCGCGCTGATGCGCTGCCAGCGGCGCGCGGCCAGCTCGACGAACTCCGGGTTGGGGAAGACCCAGAACCGCTCGGCTTCGATCGCGTCGAATACGGCATTCGCGACGACGCTCGGCGCCGGGGCGTTGTCGATGGCTTGCCGAACGAACTGGCGCATCAGCTCGGCGGCCGGCGGCACGGCCGGCCGCTCGCCCAGCTCGTCCGGCCAGTTGCGATCGGCGTCGAGGATGCCGGTGCGGATCCAGCCGGGACACACGACGCTCACACCGACCGGCAACTGCGTCTGCTTGGCCATGCGGTAGAGGTCATCGGTCATCGCGACGACTGCATGCTTGGTCGCGTCATAGACCGGCCCGAAGCCCGGCATCAGGCCGGCAATGCTCGCGGTGTTGACGATGTGACCGCTCAGTCCCTGCTTTTCGGCGGCCTGCTCGATCATTCTGGGCAGAAAGGCGCGGACGCCGTGCACCACGCCCCAGAAGTTGACGCCGAACACCCATGTCCACGTCGACATCGGTCCCAACCACGGGTCGCCGGGGCTGCTCACACCGGCGTTGTTGCAGATGACGTGCGCGGCGCCGAACCGCTCGTACGTCGCATCCGCGAGCGCCCCGACGGCATCCGCGTCGGAGACGTCGGTGACCACTGGCAACGTGTCGACGCCGGCGCTGCCGACCTGCTCGGCGGCGGTGTCGAGGCCGGCCTTGTCGACGTCGGCGAGCACGACGTGAAGGCCCGCGGCCGCGAACCGCTGCGCCATCGCGAGTCCGATGCCACTTGCGGCACCCGTGACGACGGCGACCTGGCCGCGCTGCAGCTTCATTGCTGCGCCTCCTCGGCGGCGCGGTCGGCGAGTGCTGCACCAACCCGGCCGGCGAGGCGGGGCGCGTCGTTGCCCTCCGCGTCGCGCGGCCCGGGCAGGCCCCGGAACGCGAACGGCTCGATCTGCCGACCCGCCTGGATGAACCAGCACTGGCCGCCTTCGCCGCTTTCGATCGCGGCGATGACCGCGTCGACGACCGTGTCGACCGGAATGATCGGGATGCCGAGGTTGCCCAACGCGTCCTTGGCCGACGCGCTGAGGATGTTGGTGTCGGCGAAGCCCGGGCAGATGGCGTTGATGAAGATGCCGTTGCCGGCGGTCGCAGCGCCGGCAGCGCGCACGAGACCGACCACACCGTGCTTGTTCGCGCCGTAGATCGGGTCGAACGGCACCGACGTCAACCCGGCAAGGCTCGCGGTGGCGACGATGTTGCCGCCCCGCTCCTTCATCGCCGCCATCGCGGCGTGCATGCCGAACACGACGCCGTCCAGGTTGACCCCCATGGCACGGCGATAGCGCTGGAGGTCGAAGTCGTCGCCGACGCCGGCCCCGGTCGCGATGCCGGCGTTGAGGAAGGCGATGTCGAGCCGGCCGTGCGCGTCGAGCACGGCGCGAACAGTCGCTTGGTTCTCGTCGTACGACGCGACGTCACACGGCAGGAACGTGCCGCCGATGTCAGCCGCCACCTTCTGCCCGCCGTCGACGTCGATGTCGCTCAGCACGACTGTCGCGCCGAGCGATGCGAGGCGCCTCGACGCGCCGGCACCGAAACCGCTGGCGCCTCCGGTGATCCAGGCGACCTTGCCGTCGTAACGCTTCTGTGTCACTGCCGTGCTCCTCAGCCGAACGTCTGCTTGGTGATCGAACGGGCCCACGGCCGCAGCAGCTCGATCAACCGCTGTGTCTTGTCCGGGCCGAGATGGTCGTACGGCGCCGCTGCCGCGACGTCGGTCTGCGCTTCGACGCCGTCGCGCATCGCGGTGCCGGCGGCGGTGAGGGCATCACTGTCGTCGAGCAGGCCGCGGCTGCGAAGCGAGTCCTTGCAGGCCTGCCACTCCTCCTCGGTGTAGCCGCGGGTGGAACGTTGCAGCTCCTCGTTGAGATCGCTGTGACCGGTCGCGACGTAGGTGACGGCTGCCTCGATGCCGGACAATCCGGCCAGCACGAGCGCCGCGATGTGCCCGTCGCCCCGGTGCTCGCGAAGCAGTGTCGTCGCGTGCCACAGCTGCAGGTGCGGCGCCTCCGGCCAGGGCAGGGCGGCGTGTCCGGCGTACAGGGGCCGACCGACGACGTCTGCCGCCTCGCAGGCGGTGCTTGCAAGCGATGCGGCCTCGCCCATCGCGTCACTGTCGATGTCGTCGGGGAGCATGCGGCGCATCGCGGCGTCGACCACCTCGAGCCGGGCGGCCAGCACCCGCTCCGGAGTGGTGCTCTCCCAGACCGACGGGATCGCCCGCCGCACCCGCTCCGGCGCGAAGTTGTAGAACGTCGCGATGACCAGATCGGCCGGCGCGATGCCGAGCGGCGCGGAGCGCGAGGCGAAGTAGGACCGCATGCTGCCCTCGACGCCCGCGGCGGCATATCGCTCGCGGCCCTCAGGCACGAAGTAGACGAGCGTGTGGATCGGCTCGACGATGCGGTGTGCGGCGCGGGCGAGTGGCATGTCTGTGCTGTCGGCCATGCGCGGACCCTATGTCGCGTTCGCGACGGATGAGTAACCGTGGTCGACGGGACCGCCAATTTGACCGAGACTGAGTTGACCGAGACTGGGCGCACGATCGACATCTGGGGGTCGTCATGTCAGGAAAGCGTGACCGGCAGCAGCTGCTCGGTCAGGTCCCGTTGTTCTCCGCGTGCAGTGACAAGGAGCTGGACCGTCTGGCCCGCCATGCAGAGCTCGTCGAGTTTCGTGCCGGCGAGACGCTGATGACCGAAGGCGAGCCCGGCCACGAGTTCTACGTCATCGTCGACGGTGAGGTCGGCGTCACGGCCGGTGGCAACACGCTCGCCAAGCTCGGCGCCGGCAAGTACGTCGGTGAGCAGGCGCTGCTCGACCCGGGGCCGCGCACCGCGACGGTGACCGCGCTCCGGGACACCAGCGCTGTGCTGCTCGGCAGCCGCGAGTTCTACGCCGCGGTCGAGGAGTCGCCGGTGCTGGCGCGCAAGCTGCTCGCCGGCATGGCCCACCGGCTGAGGGAGACGGCCGCCCCACCCGCGACATAACTCGCTGAGTGCAACGAAAGCTTCAGGGCTGGATGACGATCCGGATCGGGTTGTCGCGCTTGTTCGCGAGCCGGTCCACCGCGTCGACCACGTCGTCGAGTGGGACGACGTCGGTGATCGAGTCGGACAGGTCCAGCCGATCGGTCTCGACCAGCCGCAGCAACTGGTCCATGTGCGCCTTCGCGTAGCCGAGGTGGCCGAGCAGCGTCTGTGACTGCACCGAGAACATCGCGCCGGGGCCGAGCTGCGTGGGCTCCATCGACATCCCGACCATGACCAGCCGCCCGCGCCGGGCCAGGCAGGTCTCGGCCTGGGCGAGCACGGCGGCCGAGCCGACGACATCGAGCGCGACGTCGAGCCCGCCGCGGCTGGCCTCACGCACCGCGGCTGTCAGGTTGGCGTCGGACGGGTCGAACGCCGCATCGGCTCCCGCCGCGAGCGCACGCTTACGCGCATCCTCCAACGGGTCGATGGCAACGATCGGCGCGGCGCCCATCAGCCGGGCCAGTTTCACCGCGTGGAACCCGAGACCGCCGACGCCCCAGATGCCGACGGACTCTCCCGGGCGGACCTGGGCCCGCTCCAGCAGCGCGGCGTACGGCGTCGACACCGCGTCGGCGATGATCGCCGCCTGCTCGATCGGCACCGAGTCGGGCACCGCGACAAGTGCCGTTGCCGGTACGACGACGTAGTCAGCCCAGGCGCCGTCAAACCCGAAGCCCATGATCTGCACCGACTCGCAGTGCTCCGGCTGCCCGGCGGCACAACCGGGACAGACCCGGCACGTGCGGCCGGCCTGCATGAGCACCCGCTGTCCGGGCTGCCAGTAGGGCACGCCGCTGCCGACGCGCTCGATCACGCCGGCCGGCTCGTGGCCGGGGGTGACCACCGGCAGCGAGCCGGGCAGGCTGCCGTCGATCAGGTGCACGTCCGACAGGCATACGCCGCACGCCTGCACGCGGACGAGCGCCTCGTGCGGCTCCGGCTCCGGCACGGGCACGTCCACGACCTGCAGCGACCGGGCGGCCTGGTCGAACCTCGCGGCGCGCATCAGACCGAAGCCAGCTGAGTCGGCACCGGTGCGCTGATCGACTGCGGAGCCGGTGGTGCCAGCTCCTGGTAGTAGTTCTCGATGTCGAAGTGCTTCAGCCGCTGGGCGAACTTGAACGTGTAGTCGGGCCAGAGCGTGCTGTTGCGACCGTGCTCGTCGAGGTACCAGCTGCTGCAGCCGCCGGTGAGCCACACCGACGGGGCGAGCTTGCGTTGCAGCGTCTCGTTGTAGGCCGCCTGCACGGCCGGTCGTGGCTCCACCGAGACGATGCCCTGCTTGTCCATAGCCTCGATCGCGCCGAGCACGTAGGGCAGCTGCGCCTCGATCATGTACACGAGGGACGTGTGCCCGATGCCCGTGTTGGGACCGGCGAGCATGAACAGGTTGGGGAAGCCGGCGAATGTCGTGCCGTTGTAGGCCCCCATGGCGCCGCCGTCCCACACCTCGCGAAGGGTGCGCCCGTCACGTCCCCGGATCACGCCGGGGAACGTGTTGTCGGTGACACGGAAGCCGGTGGCCAGGATGATGACGTCCACTTCGCGCAGCACGCCGTCGCTGGTGACGATGCCGGTCGGGGCCACCGCACTGATGCCGTCGGTGACGAGCTCGGTCTTGGTCGAGGCGATCGCAGGCAGGTAGTCGTTTGTCGGCGTGAGCCGCTTGCAGCCGGGCGTGAAGTTCGGCGTCAGCTTCTTGCGCAGCTCCGGGTCAGGCACCTGGTTGTCCAGGTGCCGCAACGCCATCCGCTTGATCGTGTCGGTGCGCTGGTTCTTCAGCAGTGCCGGCAGGAGCAGGAACTCGCTGGTGACGTAGGTGACGCCGCGCAGCGCGCGCTGCACGGGAGGCACGCGCCGGTAGAGCTTCTTCTCCCAGTCGCGCACCGGTCGGCCGCGGTGCGGCAGGATCCACGCTGCCGTCCGCTGGAAGACGTACAAACGGCGGGCGGTCTCGTGCACGCGCGGCACGATCTGCACGGCGGAGGCACCGGTGCCGATAACGGCGACACGCTTTCCGGTGACGTCGTACGACGGGTCCCAGTGCGCGGAGTGCATGACCTTGCCGCCGAACGAGTCGAGCCCCTTGATGTCGGGATACGACGGCTCGGACAGGAATCCGTGCGCCGTCAGCAGCACGTTCGCGGTCTGCGTGCCGTCCGTGGTGTCGAGGATCCAGTGCTTTGCCTGGTCGTCCCAGCTGGCGGTGTTGACGGTGGTGTTGAACCGGATCCGCGGGATGACGCCGAAGTCCTCGGCGACCTTGCGCAAGTAGCGCTGGATCTCCGGCTGGAGCGAGAACGTGTCCGACCAGTCCGGGTTGAGGGCGAACGAGAACGAGTAGAGGTTGGACGGCACGTCACAGCGGCAGCCGGGATATTTGTTCTGCCACCACGTGCCACCGACGTCGTCCATCTTCTCGAAGATGACGTGGTCGATGCCGTGCTCGGCCAGGCGTATGGAGGCGCCTATGCCGCCGAACCCTGCGCCGATGACGGCGACGCGGTGATGCGTCACGGTGCCGCTTTCGCGCTGGCCTTCCGGCCGTTCTGGCGGGCCCGAGCCGGGGTGGTCGGGTAGGCCTCGGTCGTCGCGGGCGTGACCGATGCGATCAGCCCGAGCAACTCGTCATTGACGACATCGGGTTCCTCGAGCATGGGGCAATGACCGGAGTTGGGGAGTTCGAGCAGCCGTGCACCGGCCACGCCGGCGGCGATGGTGCGGGCGTGCTTCGAGGGGAGCAGGCGGTCGCGACCGCCGCCGATGACGAGCGTCGGCACGTTGCCGAGCGTCTCGAGCGCGGCCAGCTTGTCGTGGTTGCGCAAGGTGATGGAGAAGTCGCCGACTACTTCGGACTTCGTCTGCGACGACATCGCCTCGGTGAACGCGACCAGGCGCTTGTCCGGGCGCTTGCCGAAGTTGAGCAGGCGGTTGACGAACAACGAGCCACGGGTGCCCGGCCGCTTCTTCGCTTCGGCTGCCTCCGGGTCCGACACCATCAGCGCCATCGCGCCCTCGAACTGCTTCGTGAACGTCTTGACGAGGAACCGTGGCATGCCGAACACGTCGTCTTCGGTCCGGACGGCGCTGGTGTTGAGCAGCGCAACCGCTTTCACCTGCGGGCCGAACAGCTCCGGGTGCTGCGCTGCGAGCGACATGATGGTCATGCCGCCCATCGAGTGCCCGACGAGGACCACGTCGCGACCTTCGCAGGTGGCGCGGATGACGGCGTAGAGGTCCCGCCCGATCTGGTCGATCGTGCGGTTGTCGCGCGGGCCCAGTTCGGACTCGCCATGGCCACGGTGGTCCATGAAGACGAGGCGGTGCCGCTCGGCGAGCATGCGTTGGTAATGGAAGCTCCGCGAGGAGAACGTCCAGCCGTGCGCGAACACGACCGTCGGTCCGGGATGGGTGTCGCCGAGGATCTCGACGGCGATCTGGGTGCCGTCGTCGGACGGCACACGCAGGGTGGGCGTCCACCGCAGTCGACGGGCATCCGGCCAGGACATGGGGCCTCCTTGGGGCGCGCTCGTGTCGCGACGTAAGCCTGTGAAGATTGCACTCACAGTGCTATAAGTTGGGGGTGGAGTCAATGCGGGTAGCCGATCATCCGGTGACATCATCCGACGGTCGCATCGCCCGCTCCGAGCGGACCCGTCGCGCGATCGTCGAAGCGCTGCGGGCGCTCATCATCGAAGGCGACCTGCGGCCAACCGCTCCGCGCGTGGCCGAGCGGGCCGGCGTTTCCGTGCGCACCGTGTGGCAGCACTTCGAGGACGTCGAAGCACTGTTGGTCGAAGCCGGCCGGCGCGACTTGGAGATCGCCAGCGGCTACCTGGTGCCGATCGACGCCGCCTTGCCGACGGCCGAGCGAATAGAGCTGCTGGTCAACGCCCGGGCGCGCATGTTCGAGGCGATGGCGCCGGTGTGGCGCGCGGCCCGGTTGCATGCGCCGTTCTCGGCGCAGCTTCGGATCAACCGCGACATCTTCATGCGACTCGCGCGCGAAGAGATCGAGCAGATCTTCGCCACCGAACTGGCCGCTGCCGGCGACCGCGAGACATTGCTCGAGGCGCTCGTCGTCGCGTCGTCGTGGGCGGCCTGGGAGTCGCTGCGCACCGATGTCGGCAGCGACGTCGGCGCGGCCAAGCGCGCCGTGACGCTGTGGCTCGCCGGCCTCTGCGCCACGACCTGACGATCAGTCAGACGGTGCCGTGGCTATAGCCACGGCACCGTCTGACAACTCCGTCCTATTGCGTCAGTCGATCCGGCACGACTTCCGGCACACGCGGCATGCGCGGGCGGATCAGCTTGTCGAGGAACGACGTGAGACCGCCGTCGTTGGCCGCCGCGCGCAAGGTGTCGAGCGCGATCAGCCGCTGCGACTGCTCGTCGCGCGCCGCGTTCAGCTCGCCGACGAGTGCATCGATCTGCTCGGTCAGCGCTGTCACGGCCCGCACCTCGCCCTCGATGACACCGAGGAACGACTTGAGTCCGCCGGCCAGGTCCGGCGCTACCGATGCCGCCGACGCGGGCGCCGTTGCGGTTGCGGCTGCAGCCGCTTTGCGGGCGGGCGCAGCTTTGCGCGCTGTCGTCGTACGGCGGCGGGTCGTCGTCTTCTTCGCAGTGCGAGCCATGCGCGTCACCTTAATGGTGTTGCGCGAATGCTCCTAGCCGTCGAGACCGACCGCTTTCCAGATCCGGGTGTAGGGCTGGCGCAACAAGCCGAGGTCGTTGCAGAGCTTCTTCACCTTGGTGAGGGACGCGATCGTCTCGGCGTGGTGGGCGGGATTCTTCGTATAGGCCTGGTCGATGACGTCCTTGGGGATGTCGTAGCGCGCCACCAGACGACGCGACGGCTTCAGCATGAGCGCCGCCATCTGGCCGAGGATGAGTGGCGCGAAGACAGCGAGTTGCGCTTTGCGTGCCGCGCTCAACGACGGGACGGTGCGCTTGAGGTAGTGGCGCGCGAAGGACAGATGCCGGGCTTCCTCGGTGACGTGGATGCGCATGATGCGTTCGAGCAGTGGGTGGATCGGGCGGTCGCTGCGGAGTTCACGGCGCTGCACGTAGTCGATCGGGTCCTCACCGCCGAGCACGAACAGGAAGAACAGCTGCGGGAAGCAGCGGCCGAGGCCGACGATCCAGCGCATGCCGGGCCGGTCGAGTCGCGACATGCCGGGTGCGTCGTAGCCGGTGCGGTTGACGAACTCCTGGAACATCAGCGAGTGCTGCGCCTCCTCGATCACCTCGTGATAGGCGTAGCGGAACTCCGGCGCACCGTTGGGCAGCGTCATCGCGAACTCGAGCAGTCCGCGCTTGAGGATGTTCTCGAAGATGAGACCAAGCTTCATCTTGCTGGCCACGAGCTCGCAGCCAAGCCGTGCGCGCTTGTCGGCCGGCAACGACTTGTACCAGTCGGTCGCGCCCAACGGGTCGAGCTCCGGGTCGAGCTCCCACCGCGGGTCGGTCGGGTCGAGGCGGTATTCCGGGTCGTCCCACGCGATGTCGCCGTAGGCATCGAAGTGCTTGTGCACCGACAAGTCGTTGAGCCGGTCCAGCAGCGACAACCACCGCTCGTCGCCCTGGTTGAGCGTGGGCTCGTCGGCGAGGTTGTCGCGGGTAGCCAGTTCGGTCATGACGACGTTCCTTCCGGTCCATCGGGCAGAGCGGGATTGACGAGCATCTTGAACACGGCAAGCAGTTCCTGATCCGGGAGCACGTCAGCGCCCGGGACGAGCCCGGAGGTGGCCATGCCAGTGAGGAACGTGAAGACGATCGCGACGGCATAACGAGGCAGGTTGGGATTGGCGACTGTCTCGTCGGCGAAGATCTCGCGGAAGACTTCCTCGCTCGCGCCGACGAAGTCGCGGTCGACCTCGGTGACCGCGGCGCGGAGTTCCGGATCGGTGCGGGCGGCGACCCACAGCTCGAGCCACGCGGTGAACGTCGGGCCGGAGAACATCGACCACAACACGTCGAGCGCGGCGTCGCCCCTCTTGGCGCTCTCGGGCAGGTCGGCCATCGCCTTGCGGAACTCGGTGAGCCGCTGCTCGAAGAGGTGGCCCACGGCGGCGGCGAGCAGATCGGCCTTGGTGGGGAAGTGGTGCAGCAGCGCGCCTGGTGACACACCGGCGCGGCGCGCGACATCGGTGGTCGTGGTGTGCCGGTAGCCCTTGTCGACGAGCGTGTCGACGGTGGCGGTGAGGAGCGCGGCCCGCGTGGCGGCGGTCCGTTCCGCCTGAGTTCGCCGGACTCGCTCCATAAGAGCACTATGTCGCGCCAGAAAGAAACCGTCAATACTTAATGTTTGTGTTCCCGGTCACGGTCACGTCCCACTTCGAACAGCGGGCGACCACTTTTGCCGCCGTTCCTCGGCGTGTCGTGGTCGCCCGCTGTTCGAAGTCGCTAAATGAGGGGGCGGGCGGGACCGGTCCTGGGTTTCGCGAAGCGGCCGAGACCGCGAGGCGTGGCGGACCCCGCCATTGCGGCCGTTGCGGCGGCTTCGGCGGCCTCCTCGCCGGCGGCCCGGCGGGCGGGCAGGAGCGAGCGGGGCTGACGTTGCTGAGACTGGTTCTGGGTGTAGAGCACCGCGAAGCCCATCAGGATCAGCAGCACGATGAGAAGGTTGCGCCGGTTCTCGTTGGTGCCGGGGGCGGGGCGGGCCGCGGCTTGCGGGGCCAGGTTCGTCGGTGCGGTCGGCTGCGACGACCCGGCGACGACCGGCGACTGTCCGGTGTCGGGCGCGGCCGGCACGTTGACGCTGCCGGCGGCCGGGAGGGCCGCCGGGGCCGGGGCGCCGGCGGTGTTGCCGCTCGGCGCGGGCGGGCCCGCCGGCACGGGTGCCGGTGCGGGCGCGGAAGACGACGAGCCAGGGTTGCTGACCTCGAACGTGTTGTTGTCGGGCTTGTTGAAATCGACCGCGAACGGCGGCGTGAGATCGGTCCCCGTGCCCGGGTCGGTGCCGACGACCGGGGCGCCGGTGGTATGCGCCGGCACGATGGCGAGGCTCAGCACCCCGTCGCTGACGTCGGCCGAGCCGTCGAGCAGGAACGTCAGCGACGAGCCGTCGGCGGAGAGCTGGCCGGTGTAGTGGTGCGTGTTGCAGTCGTACGTCGGCGCCGTGGAGCCGTCCTGGTCGTCGCCGGACTTCCAGCTGTCGTCGGCGGTCGGGCAGGCCACGATCGCGTTGAGCATCTTGGCCCCGTTGCCGGTCATGGCCTCGATCGAGAGGGTGAGGGTGCCGGAGCCGTCACGTGCCAGAGGCAGCTCGACCGCGCCGAACGACAGGGTCTGCTGGGACGCGACGCTGACGCGCAGCCCACCGGACGGCGTGTCCGGTGCCGGTGCGGCGGTGCCTGATGCGGCCGCGGTGTTCCACCACGCGACCTTTGTCGGGGCGGACGCCGACGCCGACGGTCCGACGGCGCCGGCGGCAACCAGCGCGATCGTCGTCGCCGTCGTCGCGATCGCGACCCGGCCCACCCAAATCCGACCTGTACGAATTTGACCAACACGGGGCCGCGTTGTCACCGGGCACCTGCCTTCGAGCTGCGGTTGATGGTCGCCGGGTCGTTGCCGAGGTAGGCATTGACGACGCGGTCGTCCTTGAGCACGTCGGCGGGCGGCCCCTGCACCAGCACCCGGCCGAGGTCGAGCGCGACGATCGAGTCGGACAGCGTCGTGATGAGCGGCATGTCGTGCTCGATCACGAGCATCGCGCATCCGGTCTCCTCGCGGATGCGGCGCAGCAACGGACCGAGCGCCTCCGTCTCACGTTGCGCGATGCCGCTTGACGGCTCGTCGAGCAGCAACACCGTTGGGTCGTGCGCGATCGACATCGCGAGGTCGACGATGCGCCGCGAGCCGGTGGACAGCTCGGCGACGAACTTGTCGCGGAACGCGGCGAGGCCCATCAGCTCGATCAGGTCGTCGACGGTGAAAGCGACATCAGTCTCTGACTCGCGCATCGCGGGTGTCGCGAACAACGCGGACACGTGGTCACGCACCTCGATGTGCCGCTCCAGCCCGATCGCGATGTTCTCCGCGACCGTCAGCGACGGAAAGATGCGCGCGTCCTGGAACGAACGGCCCAGCCCGATCGTGGCCCGCTTCTCCGGCGGCCAGCCGGTGATGTCCTGGCCCGACAGTGCGATCCGTCCGGCGTTGCTCGGCAGGTGCCCCGAGATCATGTCGAAGATGGTCGTCTTGCCCGCACCGTTGGGGCCGATCAGGCCGAGGATCTCGTTCTCGTGCAGGGTGAACGAGACATCGCTCACGGCGTTGATGCCGCCGAACATCTTGGTGAGCCCGGACACCTCGAGCACGGGCTGACGTGCGACCGGCTCGGTCGCCTTCTGCCGACTGCGCGTCCTGGCCTTCGGTTCGTCACCACCGAGCGACTTGTTCGCGCGGTCGAGGAACACCGAGCGCAGCACGTCATCGCGGTGCAGCAGATCGGCGGTTGCCCCCTCGAACCGCACTTGCCCCTTCTCCATGAAGTAGGCGCGGCTGGCCAGCGTCAGCGCGACGTTGACCGACTGTTCGACCAGTACGACGGTGGCGCCTTCGGCGTGGATGGCGCGGACGGCTTCCAGCAGCCGCTCGACGATGACCGGGGCGAGACCCAGTGACAGCTCGTCGATGACGAGCAGCCGCGGCCGCGCCACGAACGCCATGCCCAGCGCGAGCTGCTGTTGCTCGCCACCGGACATGTCACCGGCGAGGTTGCTCCAGCGCTCTTTGACCCGCGGGAACATCTGCAGGACCTTGTCGGTCCGCTCCTTGACCTCGTCGGCGTTCTGCCGGGCATACAGCCACGTGCCGGCCTTGAAGTGCTCGGCGACGGTGAGCGTCGGGAAGACCGCCTTGCCGCCAGGCACCTGCACGATGCCCAGGTCGGTCGTGTGCGACGGCCGCGAATGCGTGATGTCGTGGCCGTCGAACACGATGCGCCCGGCGGTCGGCTGCACAAGACCGGAGATCGCCTTGAGCAAGGTCGACTTGCCGGCACCGTTGGTGCCGAGCAACGCGACGATCTCACCTTCGCGGATGTCGACGTCGACGCCGAACAGCACCTGCACCTTGTCGTAGGCGACGTCGACGCCGCGGCAGGAAAGCAGCGCGTCGAAGCCTTCGGTGAAGGGCAGGACGGCGGTCGCGGCGCCGGCCGAACGTCCTGGCAGCGAGAGCTTCATTTGACCAGCTCCGGCTCGGGCATCGTGCCCCCGACGGAGTCGGCACTGATCTCAGCTTCGACCAGCCGGTCGGCGACCAGCGACGGCACGTGGATCTTGTTCCTGGCCGCCACCTTGCGCAGCCATTTGTCGCGCTCGTCGAAGGCCCAACCGGCAAGACCGCCGGGGTTGGCGTAGAGGTTGAGGATGAGCAGCGGCCCGGTCAGCATCAGCGGCATGACGGCGGTCCAGGTCGGGCCGAGTGAGCCCCAGATGTGCCCGCCGAAGAGCACGAACGCCTCGTAGGACACGACGCCGAGGACGCCGGCGGCGAGCGAACCGAGACCGCCGACCGCGCCGGCGAGGAACACGCCGATGCTCGCCAGGACCGAGTAGTTGCCGGCGGTCACGCGGTGCTGGTCGTAGACGTAGAGCGTGCCGGCAACACCGCAGATCGCACCGGCGATCGCGAAGGCGGCGAGTCGCGTCTTGATGGGAGTGATCGTGTAGGACGTCGCGGCGCGCTGGTTGTCGCGCAGCGCCAGCAGCACCCGGCCGCTGCGGTTACGCCGGAACGACGCCGCCGCGAGCATGCACAGCAGCAACAGGCCGAGGCAGAGGAAGTAGAACGCGCGCTCGCCGCCGAGGCTGCCTTCCAAGGCGAACTTTCCATAGAGATCCGGCCGCCGGATGGTGGAGCCGAATCCCGACGGAAGGAGGTATTTCCCGACGTAGTTGATGTTGAGGAAGTAGAACTGTGTCGCGTAGCCGAACGCCAGCGTTGTCACGGCCAGGAACAGACCCTGGATCCGCACGGCCGGCAGGCCGATCACGACAGCAGCCACCGCGCCGGCTGCCATGCCCAGACCGAGGGCGGCGAAGAAGTCGATGTTGTGCGCTGACACCACGCCGCCGACGACGCCGGCGGCGATGCCGACCAGGCCGAACTGGCCCAGCGAGATCTGGCCGGCCCAGCCAGTCAGGACGACCAGCGAGACACCGACGATGCCGTAGATCGGCAGCAGCTGCAGCTGGAAGATGTAGTCGCCGCTGACGACGTAGGGGAGCGCGACCGCGATCCCGAGCAGCGCGACGATGCCGGCGGTTCGTGCTCGCACCACCTCCGGCACGCGCCGCAGCTCGAGCGGGATCGGCCGGAAGTTGGCGACGGTCTGCCAGGTCGACGCGTTCTGGTCGACCGCGCGTGACCGCGACCGGCGCTGCACGAGCATGCCGACGAGGACGACGACGAGCATCATCCCGTTGCTGAACGAGTAGTCGCCGTACTTCGACACCGACCCCGCGATCAGCAAGCCGACGCCGAGACCGGTGAGCAGCGCGAGCCCAATGTTCTCGAACTTCGCCACCACTGCCGCGGCGAGACCGTAGAGCAGCGTATCGAAGCCCAGCGTGGCGTCGCTGGGCACACCGATGATCGGCGCCTGCGAGAAGATCGCCGCTGCCGACAGCAGTCCGGCGAAACCCCAGGCGGCCATGTTGACGGCGTTGACCGGGATGCCGAGCAGCTCCGCGCGCTCGCCGTTCTCGCTGGCGGCGCGCAGGGCGATGCCGAGCCGGGTGCGCTTGAGGAAGTACATGAGCCCGAAGGTCAGGATCAGCACGACCACGAACGCGAACACCTGGTTGCCGGTGAGGATCGGCTCGCCGCGGGAGTTGTGGAACTGCAGGTTCTGCCACGGTGTGGTGACCTTGGGCACTGCGCTGGCGCGCTCGCCGAACCACACCGGGATGAAGAACCCGAGCGCCGCGTAGCTCTGCGCGATGCCGATCGACACCACCGTGACGATGAGCCGCGAGGCATTCTTGAACCGGCGCAGAACGAACAGCTCGGTCAGGATGCCGGTGAGGATGCCGCCGACGATCGCGATCGGCATCGTGAGCAGGTAGTTGACGTGGTTGGCGGTCGACAGCAGGACCGCGGTGATGGCGGGGACGGCGCCGACGGCTGCGGCGGCGAAGTTGATGATGCGGCTGGTGCGATAGGTCAGCACCAGCGCGACACCGACCACGCCGTAGAGCGAGCCGAGGGCGAGACCGTCGATCGTGTTCTTCGGCGTCAGTGCGAAGAAGTGCTTGACGACGAGGTAGAACACAATCGCCGCAACGGCACGTCGCCCGATGACGACGGGCAGGCGGTTGCTGCCCGCGACGTCGGCGACCCGCTCGCGGACGCCGCCGATGTTGTCGCGCCAGGTGGCGCCGATGTCGCTCAATGCCGGTTCTCCGGCTCAGGAGCGGGCGGCTGCGCCACGCTCGGGAAGTCCATGTTGTAGCGCCTGCCCTCGATCTGCACGTAGGTGCCGGGCTTGCCGTTGTAGGGGCTGGTCTTCGCCTTGTCCCAGTAGACGATCCGGACGTCCTGGGTCCAGGCGCCGCCACCGCGCAGGAACTGCTTGAGCGGGTGACCGCTCGTGCCGCCGCCGATGGCGCCGAGGTCCGGGGCCGCGTCACGCATGCGTTGCGGCGTCAGCAGCGGGCCGGTGTTCTCGACCAGGCTCGCGAACATCTCGTAGTCGGACCAGATCGTGTCGATCGTGGACTGGCCGACACCTGACGGGAGCGCCTGGTTCTGGTACGTCATCTTCCAGATCCGGTAGGCCGCGCTCTCGGAGGGGCCGGTCTGCGGATCGCTCGTCGAGAGGCCGACCGTTCCGTCGTACGGACAGGGATTGCCGTTGGGACAGGCGAGCGTGTCGCCGTTGTTGGCGGAGTTGGAGTAGGTCTGAGCGCTGGAGTCGTAGTCCATCGTCTGGTCGTCGGCGATGAGCGACTCCGGCCAGTAGTTGTCGGTGGCGAACGCGTTCTGGCCGAACTGCGGCGCGACCGGGTCGCACAGGCAGAGCACGCTGGTGGCGGGGTTCTGCGGCGTGTTCATCTTCGACGCTGTCGTCTGTGACTGCTGCGTCGCGGTGTTGATGTCCTGCGCGTAGAAGTACTCGTGACCGTTGACCGACTGCCCGCACTTCGCCAGCGCGGGATAGAGGACGTGTTGCACCGTCCACTTGTTGTCCGGGTCGTTGGTGCTGATCACCCCGAGCTGGCGTTTGGTGTTGCGGAAGTTCTGCGCGGGGTTCTTGGTGCCGGCGAAGATGGCGTTCTTGCCCGCCATCTGCGCACACCACCACTGCGCGAACTGGGTCTGCACCCTGGATGCACTCTCGCCCGACTCGTAGGCGTACGGCGCGTTGTCGGACAGGAACTTGTCGGAGAAACCACCCGCGCCGAAGTTGACGACGTGCAGGCGGGACAGCTCGGCGTAGCAGACCGAGCAGACCGTGGTCTCCCAGAAGAACCCGTAGGGCTTGTACTTCGCCACGATCGAGTCCATCTCGGCGGTCAGGCACGAGTAGTCCGGCGGCACCGTCTGGCAGGTGCCCTGCACGGTGTCGACGTGGATCTTGCGGCCCCACAGGTTGTAGTGGGTGTTCATGAAGTTCACGAACGCCTTGTTCCACGACTGCGCGGCCTGTGCGTTGTAGAAGGCGCCCTGCGCCTTGAGGATCTGGTCGACCTCCGCGCCGTAGTCGGCGACGTAGTTGACGACCTCGATGGTGTTGTTGGTGACGCCCTGCCAGGTCTGGCCGCCGTTGTTCGGGTAGGCGCCGCCCGGGGTGCCCGGCACGCAGGTGGGCGCGTAGTAGTCGATCGCAGGGCTGAACTCGCGGCCGTTGACGCAGTGCGTCTTGTCGCCGGCCAGCTTCTGCAGCGCGGCGCCGCTGGCGTTGGTCACGCCGGCGCCACCGCCACCGGCACCACCGGCCGCCTGGGCGCCGCCGGCTGCTTGGCCGCTGGCCGTGCCGCCCGGGCCGGTTGCTGTGCCGCCGGGGGGGACAACAGTCCCGTTCGGGCCGGTCACGCTGCCGCTGGGCCCGGTGGCGGTCGTGCCGCCCGGGCCGGTGGCGCTGTTGCCGTAGCCGCTGCCGAGCGCCGAGCTGTTCGCGTTGGGCGCGGTCGACGGCACGGCGAGGATGAGCACGATCTGTACGGCGGCGAGCGCGAGCAGCGGCCCGAACTTGCCGAGGAGCGGATTGCCGGACACTGGGAGCCCTCCGGAACGGGGATGGAGCGTGAACACGATCTGTGACCTCAGTCACAGAACGTGTTCGATGCGATTAACGCCGTTCCTGCTACCCAGGTGACGCGGCGCAACCCGAGGCAGCCTCGAACACGGGGCAGTTCAGGTGAATCTCGGGCAGATAGGCCGCTGAATGCAGCTGGGTGGACAGCTGGGCCGCGCGCGGCTCCGTACAGGTTGGGACGGACCAGGGACGCCAGCCCGCGAGCGTCGCCGCCGAGGTAGCGGTCGAACCAGGCCTTGGTCAGCTCGCCGATCAGCTGCAGGTGGGCGTCGCCGGTCACCGTCCGGCTGGCGTCCTCGTCGAAGGACAGGTGGTTGGTGCCGGCGGGAATCAGCTCCATCGTGTCGATCCGGGCCGACCGCCAGGCCGACCAGGCCGCCTCCTTCTCGTACGGATCCGCCAGCACGTTGCGCTCGGGGCAGGTCACCGCGTTGTCGTCGGAGGCCAGCCCGAGGGCCGGCGCGCGCGGCGTGATCGGCTCGCTCGTGGTTCCGGAGGTGTAGACCGGCCGGCCGGCAAGCTGCGACAGGGTGCACTGCGGCGCGAGCAGGTAGGTGCCGGAGTCGCCCTGCAGGTCGGACGTGAGGTTGTCGAGCGCGACCACTGCCCTCACGCGCTCGGGGTTGACGTGGTGGTGGGCGCTGTCGCTCCAGTAGTCGCTGTCCTGCACCCAGCTGGTCGCCCGCGCCCCTGCGGAGTGGCCGGCCGCTCCGATTGCGTTGACGTCGATGAAGGCGGCGTAAGGGTTGGCCGGGTTGCGCAGGTAGTCGACCATCGCCTGCATCGCGTTGGTGAAGTTGGCCGCGCTGTTGCCGGCCGTCGTCACGGTGAGTGCGACGTAGCCGCGGCCGGCGAGGTAGCGCGCGAGCCACCACATCGTGTGTTCGTTGCTGCCCAGCCCGTGCAGGATCGCGACGGCCGGCAGTCGATGACCCGACGCGACCTGCACCGGGCGGAACTCGGTGCCGGCCAGGTCCTTGCCGTCAGCCGGCGAGGGCACGCTGACCGTCCGCTGCAGCCAGTCGTGGTCGGTCTGCCAGGGGTAGCACCACGGGTTGTTGCCGCTCCACGTGCTGCCCTTGGCCGGACACGAGGCGACGCCATCAGAGTCGCCAGGGGCGGCGGGTGCCGCCACGGCGGTAGCGACTCCGGCGACGAGAACGACGGCGAGCGCCGTGCGCAGCACTGCTTTCACGCGGGCCGCTCGCCGACAATGCTGACGCGCAGACCGTGTCGCACGTTGGGGTAGTAGTCCCAGATCGCGAGGTGTTGAGCGCAGCCGTTGTCCCACATGGCGACCGCGTTGGGGGTCCAGCGGAATCGGCACTGGAAGTGCGGGTTCTCCTGGTGCGCGTACAGGTAGTCGAGCAGCGCCCGGCTCTCGCCCGGCGACAGCTCGTTGATCCGCGTGGTGAACGCCCGGTTGACATACAGCGCCTTGCGCCCGGTCACGGGATGGGTCGTCAATTGGGGGCGGCCTCTCATCCGGTCGCGGCGCAGGCGGCGCGAAGGTCCTCGATGTCGGTCTGGTGCGGCAGGTAGATCGCCGAGTGGTAGCTCGAGGACAGCAACGTCGTCAGCGCTGTGCCCAGCACGCTGCAGGCTGTGAGCACGGTCGTTGCGTCGTCGTCGTGCTTCAGCCACCGGTCGAACCATGCGTCGGTGTAGAGGGCGATCTCATGCAGCAAGGTGTCGTTGCTGGTGCTCGACTGCGCGAACTGGTTGTGGTTGACACCGGCCAGCACGAGCTCCATCGCCGGCAGCCGGGCGGCGAGCCAGGCGAGGAACGCCGTCTTCTTCTCCTCCGGCGGACCCGCGGTCGCGCCACCGGGCGCGTCCTGGCCGAAGCCGCCGGCGCCGTCGGACGCCAGCCCGAGTGCGGGGGCTGCTGCGGCCACGTCGTACGCCGGGTCGTCGCCTTGCGTGAGGCAGTCGGGTTCGCCGTTGATGACAGCGTTCTGAAGCCCGCTGCTGCCGCCCGGGCCCTCGTTGCTGGGGGTGCCCTGGTCGCCGCAGTAGTTGGTGGTCAGGTTGTCCAGCGCGACGACGGCGCGGACCCGGCCGTCGAAGCGCGGGTCCTGCAGATAGGTCGCGGCGCGCGCGCCTTCGGAGTGACCGGTGGCACCGACCTCATGCGGGTTGACGTGTGATCGCCATGGGTTGGCCGGGCCGAGCAGGAAGTCGAGCGCCGACTGTCCGGCATCGAAGAAGTTGTCCATCTGCTGGTAGGGGACGTTGTCGCACGGCTCCGGGTTGGCGCGGCCCGGCTGCATGTCGCCGCAGACGTTGTCGCCGAACGTGTCGGAGTCACCAATGCCTTGGGGGTCCACGGTGAGGCCGACGAAGCCGTCGAGAGCGAGGAACTTCGCCAGGTAGGAGACGCTGCCCTGGGTGGCGGCGCCACCGCTGGGCGGGATGACGACGACGGCGGACAGCTTGCCGAGTGCGGTGACGTTCTTCGGACCGTACAGCGTGCCGGCGAGGACCGCACCGGAGCGACGCGACGGGAACGACACTGCCTGCGACGCGTAGCCGGAGTTCCACGCGTAGTCGGGCTGGCTGTCCTTGACGACGAGTCCGGTGCCCTGCACCGGCGCAGGCTCAGCTGCAGCGAGAACAACCGTGCTCGCGAGCATCGCGGTCACCGCCGCGTACGTCGCAACCCGCCAAGACATTGCTGAATGTCAGCGTGGCGAAAGGCGCGCCGCAAGGGAGGTTCTCGCGGCAGCTCGCGGGTTAGCCGACGTAGAGCTCGCGCAACCGCCGGCGGTAGAGCTTGCCGTTGTCGTGCCGCGGCAGCTCATCCAGGAACTCGATCCGGCGCGGGCACTTGTAGTGCGCCAGGTTGTCGCGGCACCAGGCGATCAGCTCGGCGGCAAGCGCGTCGCTGGGCTCATGACCCTCGCGCAGCTCGACGACTGCGACCACCCGCTCGCCCCACTCGTCGTCGGGCACTCCGATGGTGCCTGCGTCGGCGACCGCCGGATGGTTGAGCAGCGCGGCGTCGACCTCGGCCGGGTAGATGTTGACGCCGCCGCTGATGATGAGCTCCGCGATGCGGCCGGTCAGGAACAGGTAGCCGTCGTCGTCGAGGTAGCCGTGGTCGCCCACGGTGAAGTAGTCGCCGCGATAGCTGGCCTTCGTCTTTTCCTCGTCGTTGTGGTAGCGGAACGGCAGCGCTGCCTTCATGTAGACGGTGCCGATCTCGCCGACGTCCGCCTCGGTCCCGTCCTCGCGGTAGATGCGGATGGTGTCCTCGGTGTAGGGCCGGCCGACAGTGCCCGGCTTGGTCAGCCAGTCCGGCGACGTCACGTAAGTGCCGCCGCCTTCGGTGGCCGCGTAGTACTCGAAGATGACCGGTCCGAACCATTCGATCGCGCGCTTCTTCACGTCGACCGGACATGGCGCGGCACCGTGCAGGATGAAGCTCAGTGACGACACGTCGTGGCCGCGCCGCACGTCGTCCGGCAACGACAGCAGCCGGTGGAACATCGTCGGCACCACGTGTGTCTGCGTCACCCGGTGTTTCTCGATCAGGCGCAGCATCTCCGCGGCGTCCCAGCCGTCCATGAGCACGACGCCGACCCCGAGCGAGAGCGGCAGCGCGAGTGAGAACGCCAGCGGTGCGGCGTGGTAGAGCGGTCCGGTGCACAGGTGCACGCCGTCCGGCTTCTCCCGCGACGCCGCGATGATCGCCTGGTAGAGCGGGCTCTCGCCTGCCGGTCGCGCCGGTCCCTGCCGCTCGACGCCTTTCGGCCGGCCAGTCGTGCCCGACGTGTAGAGCATCGTGCGGCCGAGCTGCGGGTCGGCGATCGCATCCGTGCTCTGCCCGGCCACGGTCGCGTCGTACGACGAGAAGCCCGGGATCTCACCACCGATCGCCAGCCGGAGCAGAAGGGTGTCGTTGCTGCCGACGCCTTTCGCCACGGCGTCGGCGAACTTCGCGTCGGCGATGATCGCCTTGGCCTCGCAGTCGCGGACGATGTAGTCGATTTCCGGTCCGGTCAGGTGCCAGTTGACCGTGGTCAGCCGCAGGCCGCTGCGCAGCGCCGCCTGGTGCACCTCGGCGAACTCGGGGCGGTTGCTGCAGACGAGCGCCACCCCGTCCCCAGGGCCGAGCCCGGCCGCGCGGAGAGCGTGCGCGACCTGGTTGGCGCGCGCGTCCAGCTCGGCGAAGGTCCGCTCCCCCTCGGCGGACATGATCGCGAGCCGGTCCGGGTGATGACGGGCATGCCAGGACAAAGCGGTGCCAGTCGTCTGGGCGCGCTGCAGGGTGTCTTGGTCAGCGACAACTTCGGCCATGGCCGGAAAGTACACGCTGATGTCGGGATTGTCGGCCAACGTCTCTGGGCAAACAGAACGACGTTCGGTACCGTCCGAGGCATGACGACGTCTGCCGATGCAGCTCTCACCAGCCCCGGGGCAGTGCGCGATGCGGTCCGCGCCTTCCTCGACGAGAACTTCGACCGCGACATCTCGCTTCGCACGTGGCTCGAGCGACTGGTCGACTCCGGCTGGTCGTCGCCGCAATGGTCCCCCCAGTGGTTCGGCAAAGGGCTGTCGGCAGACCTCGCTGCTGTTGCCTTCGACGAGTTCCGCAAGGCCAAGGCCCCCGGGCCCCCGGCTGGTCTCGGCCGCATGCTCGCCGCGCCGACGATCGTCGCCCACGGCAGCGACGAGCAGAAGAGCCAGTTCGTACGCCGGATCCTCACCGGCGAGGACGCCTGGTGCCAGCTGTTCAGCGAGCCCGGCGCCGGCTCCGACCTGGCGTCGCTGCAGACGCGCGCGGTGCTGGACGGCGACGAGTACGTCGTCAACGGCCAGAAGGTGTGGACGTCAGGTGCCCTCGGTGCCGACCTCGGCATGCTGCTGGCCCGCACCGACGTCGACGTGCCCAAGCACCGCGGAATCACCTACTTCGCCTTCGAGATGGACCAGCCCGGTGTCGAGGTGCGGCCGCTGAAGCAGATCACCGGCGACGCGTCGTTCGCCGAGGTGTTCTTCACCGACGCCCGGGTGCCGGCCGCCAACATCATCGGCGAGCTCAACGGCGGCTGGGGCGTGGCGATGACGACGCTGATGAACGAGCGCGTCGGCCTCGGTGCGGGTGCCTCGCTCAACTTCCCGATCTCTGCCCCGGCGGGGCGCAGGATCCAGAAGCAGCTCGACGTCACGGTCGGCGAATACATCGACCGGGTCGCCGGCGGCCGCGCGCAAGCCGGCAGCGCCGGGCGCAACATGGGCCTCGGCAACCTGATCGACTACGCGAAGAAGACCGGCCGCGACTCCGACCCCAACGTCCGCGACCAGATCGCCCGGGCCTACACGCTGACGCAGCTGCTTGGGTGGAACGGCCTGCGCGCCAAGGCTGCGGCCAAGGCCGGCAAGGGCCTCGGCCCGGAGGCCTCGCTCGGCAAGCTGATGATGTCGCACGTCACGCGGCAGAACCGCGAGACGGCGCTCACCATCGTCGCGGGCGACGCCATGCTGGCCGGCTCGGACGCCCCGCTCGGCGGATCGGTAGCGACGCAGACGCTGTTCACCCCCGCGCCGTCGATCTACGGCGGTTCCGACCAGGTGCAGCGCAACATCATCAGCGAGCGCGTTCTCGGCCTGCCGAAGGACCCCGACATCTCCCGTGACGTGCCGTTCCGCGACCTCAAGGTCGGCACCCAGTCCAAAGCCAACTGAGGGGCGTAGCAGAAATGTCCATGGCGTTCAACGAAGAACAGGACGAGCTGCGCAAGAGCGTTCGTCGCTTCTTGGAGCAGAAGTCCGCGTCGGCCGATGTGCGGAAGCTGATGGAAACCGACGAGGGCTACGACCCGTCGGTCTGGCAGCAGATGGCCGAGCAGCTCGGTCTGCAAGGGCTGGCGTTGCCGGAAGAGCACGGCGGAAGCGGCTTCGGCTTCATCGAGCAGATCGTCGTCGTCGAGGAGATGGGCCGAGCGCTGCTGTGCGCGCCGTACTTCTCTTCGGTGGTGCTGGCCGGCACGGCCCTCGTCGAGTCAGGTGACGACGCGGCGCAGAAGGACCTGCTGCCCGGCATCGCCGACGGCTCGACGATCGCGACGCTTGCGTGGGTCGAGAACCCCAGCAACTGGGGCGTCGACGCGCTGCAGACGACGGCGAAGCGGTCCGGCGACGGCTACACGCTCGACGGCAAGAAGACGCTGGTCCTCGACGGGCACACCGCGTCGCTGATCCTCGTCGTCGCGCAGGCCGACGGTGGCCCGTCGCTGTTTGCGGTCGATGCGTCGGCGTCGGGCATCACGCGGCGCAAGCTCGAGACACTCGACATGACGCGCAAGGTGGCGTCCCTGGAGCTCGCCGGCACGCCGGCCCGGCTGATCGGCAGCGAGGGCGACGCGGCCCGCATCATGGAGAGCACGTTGCAGATCGCGGCGGTCGCGCTTGCGGCCGAGCAGGTCGGTGCGGCGCAGAAGTGCCTGGAGATGAGCACCGAGTACGCCAAGCTGCGTGTGCAGTTCGGCCGCCCGATCGGGTCGTTCCAGGCGATCAAGCACAAGTGCGCGGACATGCTGCTCGAGGTCGAGTCGGCGAAGTCGGCGGCCTACTACGCCGCCTGGGCGATCGCCGACGGCACCGACGAGGTCCCTACGGTCGCCTCACTGGCCAAGGCCTACTGCTCCGACGCGTTCGCCAGCGCCGCGGCGGAGAACATCCAGATCCACGGCGGCATCGGCTTCACCTGGGAGCACGACGCCCACCTGTACTACCGGCGGGCGAAGTCCAGCGAGCAGTTCCTCGGCAGTGCCAGCCTGCACCGCGACCGGCTCGCGCAGCGGCTGCTCGCAGCTGAAGGAGCCTGAGCCATGGCGGTCGAGCGGTTCGTCATCGAAGAGGGTCACATCGCGTCGTTCGCGCGGTCGATCGGCGACGCCAACACGGTCTACTACGGCCCGGAGGCGGTCGCGCCGCCGACGTTCGTCCAGTCGAGCGCACAGTGGGACCCGGACTACTTCCTGCGGCCGAAGGTCGGCCAGCCGTGGTTCGGCTCGGGCAAGAACCCGAGCGGCGCGGGTGGTCGGGCGGGGGGTAGCGGGCGGGGTTCGGGTGGTTCCGGTGGCGGAGGTGGCGGTGGTGGCACCGGCTTGCACGCCGAGCAGCACTACGAGTACCACCGCCCACTGCGCGTCGGCGACGTCCTGACCGCGACGACCAAGCCGGGCAAGACATGGGAGAAGGAAGGCCGCCGCGCCGGGAAGCTCGTCTTCTCCGAGACGGTGGTCGAGTACCGCGACCAGAACGGCGAGCTCGTCGTCACGGCACGCGGTGTCGGTGTCCGCACTGAGAAGCCGGTGGAGCAGTAATGGGCTGGAACGTCGGGGACACCCACGAGATCACGCTCGTCGATGACCTCAAGCGCACTCAGATCGTGCAGTACGCCGGGGCATCCGGCGACTACAACCCGCTGCACACGGACGAGATCTTCGCGACGAAGGTCGCCGGCTACCCGACGGTGTTCGCGCACGGCATGCTCACGATGGGCATGACCGGCCGTGCGATCACCGACCTCGTCGGCGTCGAGTCGCTGACGAAGTTCGGCGGCCGGTTCACCTCGCAGGTCTTCCCGGGCGACACACTCACCGCCAAGGTCACGGTCGAGTCGGTTGACGACGGACTCGTGAACTTCAAGGTGAGCACGGTCAACCAGGACGGCGCCGAGGTGTTCTCCGGCTACGCGGCGGCGAGGGCGTAGAGCGCGTGTCGATTCGCGGCAAGGCGTTCATTGCGGGCGCCTACGAGCACCCACTGCGCGACATCCCGGACCGCACGACCGCGCAGGTGCATGCGGATGTTGCGCTGGGTGCAATCGCCGACGCAGGACTGACGCTCGACGACGTCGATGCCTACTTCTGCGCCGGCGACGCTCCGGGCTTCGGTGGTCTGTCGATGGCCGACTACCTCGGGCTGCGCGACCTCAGCTACATCGACTCGACCGAGATGGGTGGGTCGTCGTACGTCGCGCACGTCGGGCACGCCGCTGCCGCGATTGCGGCCGGCAAGTGCTCGGTCGCGCTCATCACCCTCGCCGGGCGGCCGCGCAACGAGCGGATGAGAGGCCGTGGTGGCGGTGGCCGTCCGTCACCGGAGACGTCGTTCGAGTCGCTGTACGGCGTCAACACCGTGTCGAGCTATGCGCTGGCCGCGCAGCGGCACATGTACGAGTTCGGCACGACCAGCGAGCAGCTGGCCGAGATCAAGGTCGCGGCGTCGCTGCATGCGCAGCACAATCCCAACGCGTTCCTGCCCAAGCCCGTGACGATCAAAGAGGTCGTCGACTCGCGGATGGTCAGCTCGCCGCTGCACCTGCTCGACTGCTGCGTCATCACCGACGGCGGCGGCGCGGTCGTCGTCGTGTCGCCCGAGGTGGCCCGGTCGTTGCCTCGCCGCACGGTGAAGATCCTGGGGCACGGCGAGGCGACCAAGAACATCGATAACGGCCGCATCGACCTGACCTACACAGGTGCTAGGTGGTCGGGTCCGCGGGCGTTCGAAGAGGCCGGCGTCAGCCACGCCGACATCGACTACGCGTCGATCTACGACTCGTTCACCATCACGGTTCTCGAGACGATCGAGGATCTCGGCTTCTGCGCGAAGGGCGAAGGTGGCCGCTTCGTCTCGGACGGCGCGCTTGTTGCGCCGTACGGGAAGTTGCCGTTCAACACCGATGGCGGCGGACTCTGTAACAACCACCCGACCAACCGTGGCGGCATCACCAAGGTGATCGAGGCGGTGCGGCAGCTGCGCGGCGAGGCGCACCCGGAGGTGCAGGTGCCCAACCCGCAGATCGCGCTGGCGCACGGCACCGGCGGATCGCTCGGGACCCGGATGGGCAGCGCGACGCTCATCCTCGGGCAGGAGGACTCATGAGCGCCCTTCCGACGCCGGCGCCGTTCGTCGAGTCCGACACCGAGGAGTTCTGGTCGGCCACGGCGGCTGGTCGGCTGCTGCTGAAGAAGTGCAACGCCGACGGCACCGTGATCTGGTATCCGCGGTCGCTCTGCCCGGTGTGCCACAGCACCGACACGTCGTGGTTCGAGGCGAGCGGTGAGGGCGTCGTCTACAGCTTCACCGTGTCGCATCGCGGTGAAGGGCCTTACCGCGAGGCGGCGCCGTACGTGCTTGCCTACGTCGAGCTGGACGAGGGACCACGGTTGATGACGAACATCGTCGACTGCGAGCCGGGTTCCGTCTCGATCGCGCAGCGGGTGCGTGTGGTCTTCGACGACACCGGCGAGGGCAACGCGCTGGTGCGCTTCACTCCGGTCTGAGATGGTCGCTCGGCCGCAGCCAGGCGGTGATCTTCGCGCTCGCGACCAGGTTTTCGGCGTGTCGCGACGAAAAGTGGTCGTGGCCGCGAAGATCAGCCTGGACGTCAGGGCTGACTGAGATGGTCGCTCGGCCGCGGTTGCGTCAGGTCGTCATC
>Ga0070658_10000174_pt1 | contig 56278 bp, 48 predicted proteins | sample KBSC13metaG_FD_64664 | JGI IMG/M metagenome (GOLD analysis project Ga0070658, IMG submission 64664) | Corn rhizosphere microbial communities from Kellogg Biological Station, Michigan, USA - KBS C1-3 metaG | ecosystem: Host-associated > Plants > Roots > Rhizosphere > Soil ...
CTGCTCATCGAGCCGACGGTGGGAGTGCTCGCTCCGGGCGCCTTCAACGGACTGTTCATCGGCGGCCTCACTGCTGCGCTGGTGGGGGGCCTCACGAGTCTGCCGGGTGCCTTCGTCGGCGGGTTGGTAGTCGGTGTCGCGGAGGCTGAGGTCAAGGCGCACCTGGTTCTGCAGAGCATTCCGAGCTTCCAAGTGACGGCGATGCTCATCATCGTGTTGCTCGTCCTTCTGCTGCGCCCGCAGGGCCTGCTCGGATCCCGGTCATGAGGCGCGAGCGCTTCTGGAACACGCTTACCGCGGCGGCGCTTTTCGTTGTGCTGCCGTTGCTGACCGAACATGCAATGCCGCGCCTGCTGGCGCCGCATCACTACCTGAACCTCGACGTCGGCATCGCGATCGCGGTGGCCGCAGTCAGCCTGAACCTGCTGCTCGGCTACGCCGGTCAGATCTCACTCGGTCACGCCGCGCTGTTGGCGGGCGGAGCGTTTGCCAGCGGCATCGTCACGTCGCGGTGGCATGGCTCGATCATCCTGGGACTGCTGTTCGCGATGGTGACGACGGCAGCATTGTCGTTCGTGGTCGGATTGCCGGCGTTGCGACTGCGCGGGCTCTATCTCGCGATCGTCACCCTCGAGTTCGGGCTGGTCATGCAGTACAGCGTGCTGCGCAGCACCGTCTTCTCCGGCGGCTCGGCCGGAATCGCATTGCCGCGCCGGGTCTGGGGCAGCAGGTTGTTCACCGACAACGCGGTCTACCTCGTGGTCTGCCTGCTGTTGCTTCTTGCGGTGTGGCTCGTCGACGTCAATGTCGTGCGCACTCGCATCGGCCGGGCGTTTCGCGTCATCCGGGAAAATGAGTCGGTAGCCCAGGCCTTCGGGGTTCCGGTGACCCGCTACAAGCTCCTGGCGTTCGTGCTGTCCGGCGCGATGGCGGGTCTTGCCGGTGCGATGTATGGCCACGCGATCGGCTTCGTCAACAACGAGTCGCCGTTCAACTTCAACCAGTCGTTGCAGCTCATCATCATCGTCGTGGTGGCCGGGCTCGGACATCGGTTGGCAGCGATCGTGGCCGGACTTGTCTACTGGGTCTTTCCGTCGTTCATCAGCGGTCTGCACCAATGGGCCTACGTCATCGGTGCAGTGGCACTGATGGATGTTGTGTCGCGGCACCCTGAAGGACTGGCCGGCATGCTCGAGCGTCGTCGCCGTCCCAAGCAACCAGGCGTTGACGCAGACGTGGACGAGGAACTGCCTGCGTTGCCACAGCTTCCGGTCCCGACGCGACCGATGACGGCCCGACCGCTGTCGTCTGCGGCACCCCTGCTGGACGTCGACGGTGTGTCGGTTCGTTTCGGTGGTCTGCAGGCGGTGGACCAGGTGCGGCTGACCGTCCCTCAGGGCCAAGTAGTCGGCCTGATCGGGCCGAACGGCGCCGGCAAGAGCACGCTCTTCAACGCGATCTCGGGGCTGGTGCGGATCCAGTCCGGGGTGATCCGGTTCGGCGGCCAGGAGATCCAGTCGTTGCGGTGCGACCAGCGCGCGCGGCTCGGCATCGCGCGAAGCTTCCAGCAGGTGGGGCTGGCCAAGGACCTGTCCGTGCGGGACAACTTCCTGCTTGCACAGCATCAACTCGCGGCCTACTCCGACGCCGAAGCCTTGCTGATGCTCCCGCGTGCGTTCCGGGACGAGCGGACGTTCGGCGACCGGGCGGAGCAGGCGATCGACGCACTCGGGTTCGCGCATCTCGCCGACATGCCGGTCCGCAACCTGTCCGGCGGCCAGCAGCGGATCGTCGAGATCGCGTGCTTGCTCGTCACGGCGCCGGAACTGGTGATGCTCGACGAGCCCTCGGCCGGCATGGCGCCGGCGGCGGCCGAGAACCTTGCCGGGCGGCTGCGGGACCTCCGCGACGAACTGGGCCGCACAGTGTTGCTCATCGAGCACAACGTGCCCCTCGTCCTCGATACCTGCGACTACGTCTACGTGCTCGACGCCGGCCGTCTCATCGCCCAAGGGCGGCCGGAAGACATCGCCTCGAACCCGCAGGTGATCGATGCCTACTTCGGCGCGGCGGTGCCGGCATGACCACGGCCGGCGACGTGGCGCTTCAACTACGCGGCGTGCGAGCGGGGTTCGGGGCGCAGACGATCATCCATGGTGTCGACCTCGATGTGCCGGCGGGCGCGGTCACCGGCGTCTTCGGACTCAACGGCGCCGGGAAGAGCGTGCTGTTGAAGGTGATCGCCGGCGTCGTGCCTACCTGGTCCGGGTCCGTCCGTCTCGGCCGCGACGACATCACGGCGCTGCTGCCGGAAAAGCGGGTGGCCCTGGGCATGGCACATGTGCCGCAGGGCCGGCAGGTATTCGCCTCGCTGTCAGTGGAGCAGAACCTGCGCGTCGGTGCTTATACGTTGCGGCGACGCGACAAGTCGTCGTACGCCGACCGGCTGGCGCGGGTGTATGACATCTTTCCGCGGCTGCGCGAGCGTCGAGGCCAACCTGCTGGGACCTTGTCCGGCGGCGAACAGGCGATGCTCGCCGTCGGCCGGGCTCTGGTCAACGACCCGAAGGTCGTGCTGATCGACGAGCCGTCCGCGGGCCTGGCGCCGGCGATCGTTGAAGATCTGCTCGAGGTGCTGCTGCGGGTCCGCACCACGGGGATCACGATGCTGCTGGTCGAGCAAAACATCCGATTCGGCCTGCGATTGGCCGATCACGCTTGCCTCTTGCAGAAGGGCCGCATCGTCTACTCGGGGGAGACACAGTCCTTGGATCAGGACCGTCTCGCCGCCTACCTCGGTGTTGGCCGGCTGCTGTCGAAAGACCTCAACGCTGGGCTGGGCGAGCACTAGCGGCGTATCAAGTCCGACCAGACGTACATCTCCCCCCTTGGTTGCGCGGCGGTCGCCGTCCGCACACCACGGCAGGGGGAACGGTGGGAGCGGTCCGCGTCGACGGCAGACAGTTCGCGATCGGCGATGCGCGCTTCCAGTTCCGCGGTGTGAGCTACGGAACCTTCCAGCCGCGCGCGGACGGAGAGCGCTTCCCGGAGCGGGATCAGATCAAGCGCGACCTGGCCGCGATGGACCGGGCCGGCTTCACGGTCGTTCGTACTTACACCCCACCTCCTGACGACCTGGTCGAGCTGGCCGCCGACTGGGGTGTGCACATCCTCGCCGGCGTCTTCTTTCCTGACTGGAGATATCTGGTCGGAAGCTCACGCCGGGATCTCCGTGGGATTGCAAGGGACGCACGGCACACGGTGCGCGCCGTGGCGCGGCGGCTGGCCGGGACCGAGCATGTTCTCGGTCTGTCGCTTGCCAACGAGGTGCCGGCAGACGTGCTGCGTTGGTTCGGCACACAGGAGATCAGTCACGTGCTCGAAGAGCTGGTCGACGTCGTCCGCGAAGAGGATCCGGACCAGCTCGTGACCTACGCCAACTACCCGACCGCCGAGTACCTGCGCCTTGATGGCCTCGACTTCGTGACGTTCAACGTGTTCCTCGAACGACAGGCGGACTTCCGGCGCTACCTGACCCGCCTGGGCAACCTGGCGGGTGACCGGCCGCTGGTCATCGGTGAGATGGGCCGGCACGCTTCGGCGGATTGCGACGGCGAGGCCGAGCAGGCCCGGACCGTCAACTGGTTGATGCGGACGGCGGTCGAGCGCGGGGTGGCCGGCACCTGCCTGTTCTCCTGGACCGACGACTGGTGGGTCGGCGACAGCCCGGTCGAAGGATGGCACTTCGGGCTGACCACTGCCGACCGCTCGGCACGTCCGGCGCTCACGGCCGCGGAGAAGTGGAACCGCCGGACCGTCGCCGACCTGCACCGGCAGTGGCCGTCGATGAGTGTGGTGGTCTGCGCCTACAACGCCGCGGACACGCTCGATGAATGTCTTCAGCACACCTGTGCGCTGGACTATCCCGACCTCGACATCGTGGTGATCGACGACGGTTCCGCCGACGCAACAGCGGAGATCGCCCGTCGACATCCGCGCGCTCGCCTTGTCACCATCGAACACGCCGGTCTCTCCGTCGCACGCAACGTCGGCTTCGAGCAGGCGCGCGGCGAGATCGTGGCCTATCTCGACAGTGACGCCTACCCCACGCGGGAATGGCCCTACTTCCTCGCCCTGGCGATGAAGGACAGGGCCGTCGCGGGCGCGGGCGGACCCAACGTGCCGCCGTACGACGACCCGGAAATGGCGCAGCGCGTGGCCCGCGCGCCGGGTGGTCCGGTGCACGTTCTGGTCACCGACGACCGTGCCGAGCACGTGCCGGGTTGCAACATGGCGTTCCGCCGCGACGTGCTCACCGAGATCGGAGGGTTCGACCCCATCTACACGGCCGCCGGTGACGACGTCGACGTCTGCTGGCGAGTGCTCGACCGCGGCTACGAAATTGGCTTCCACCCGGCCGCGCTCGTATGGCATCACCGTCGGCCGAGCGCGCGTGCCTACCTGCGCCAACAGCGCGGCTACGGCCGAGCGGAGGCGTTGGTCGAGGCACGACATCCGGATCGCTTCAACGAGCTCGGATCCGCGCGTTGGGTCGGAAGGATCTACAACCCGCTCGTCCCATCGGTAGGACGCCAACGTGTCTACCGCGGACCGTATGGAACGGCGGCATTCCAATCGGTCTATCAGGGTGGCGGGCATCTGATCGACGTCGTCCATCAGGTCGGTGTGCCGATGGCCGCGGCCCTCATGCTGACACTGCCGTTGGCCGCGCTGAACCTGTTGTTCGCGCTGCCCGCGTCGGCCGCCGTCGGCCTGCTCGTGACGGTGGCGGCGACCGACGCCGTGCGCACCAGTTGTCCCCGGCTGAGCCGGCGTCAGCGCCTGCGTTTCCGGCTGGGCGTCGCCGCGCTCTGCCTCGCGCAGCCGCTGGCCCGAGCCTGGGGTCGGATGCGGCACAACCGTCCCGCCTATCGGCAGCTGCCTGAACCGGCCGCGCTGCCCGGTCCGGTGCACCGTCCTGCGCCCGGCGTATCCCTGCTGCCACAAGACCGGCCACGGGCGCAGCTGTCCGCCGACATCGTGCAGGTGTTGCGCCACCGGCGGCTGCGCGTCACGCCGGTCCGGGGCTGGGAGGACCACGACGGTGATGTCATCGCCTCCTCACTCGTGCACGGTCAGCTCCTGACGAGCGCTCATCCCGACGGGTTCGTGCAACTGCGTGTCCGTCGCCGGCCCCGGCGGCTGCGACTGGCGTCCTGGACGGCGGCGATCGCCGCCCTGGCCGCGGTGGAACCGCTCGTCGGGCTCGTCGTTGCGCTGGGCGTGGTTGCCGAACTGTCCCGCGGGTTGTGGCGTTGCGGCCCGCTCGTCCACCGAGCCATCGCCGCCTCGGCTGGCCCCGGGGTGGTCGCCGAGTGAACTCGATCCTCCCGCGGGTGGCACGTGAGATCCGACCGCAGTGGCGAGCGGTCGTCGCGATCCTTGCTGTCGACCTCGCAGCGACGCCGATCTTTCTGCTCACACCGGTGCCGCTCAAGATCGCAGTCGACAGCGTCCTGGGCACGCGTCCGCTGTCCTCACCCCTGCGGGCCATCACTCCCAGCTGGGTTCAGAGCTCCGACGACGCGATGCTGCTGTTGGCGGCCGCACTGTTACTGCTCGTCGTGATGCTGGGCCAGGTGCAACAGGCGGGCGCCGATGTCCTTCGCGCGCGCACATCTGAGGCGATGACGTTGCAGCTGCGCGCCCGGATGTTCGATCACGCGCAACGACTCTCGCTCGGCTACCACGACCGACGTAGCTCGGCGGACTCGATCTATCGGATCCAGTACGACGCGATGTCGGTGGCGGGCTTGACCGTTGACGGCGTAATCCCACTTGCCACGAGCGCGATCGCCTTCGTCGCGATGGTCTACGTGACAGCGAAGATCGACGTTGCGCTTGCCGCAGTGGCGCTTGTCGTGGCCCCCGTGCTCTTGGTGGTGACCCGCCTTTATCGGCGTCGCGCGAAAGTGCTCTACCGGCGCGCGAAGGAGGTCGAGAGCTCCGCCCTCGGCGTGGTTCAAGAAGCGCTGACGTCGCTGCGGGTCGTCAAAGCGTTCGGTCGCGAGAACCACGAAAATCACCGCTTCGTCAGCCGGGCTGCACTTGGTGTTGCCGCGCGCATCCGGATCGCGATGACCGACAGCCTCTTCGGAGCTCTGATCGATCTGACGATTGCTGTCGGCACCTGCGCGGTGTTGTTCATCGGGGTGCGGGCGGTCCAATCGCACACGATCAGCCTCGGCGAGCTGCTGCTGGTGATGGGCTATCTGGCGCAGCTCTACCTGCCGCTCAAGACGATGAGCCGGACCATTGGCCAGCTGCAGTCGTCGTACACCGGCGCGGAGCGGTCGTTCGAGCTGCTCGATGAAAGCCGCGATGCACCTGAGCCGCGCAATGCGTTGCGCGTCCATCGAGCGGAAGGCAAGCTCGAGTTCCGCAATGTCGTCTTCGGCTACGACGACGGGCCGCCGGTGCTGGACGACGTCTCCTTCGCGATCGAGGCGGGCACCTCACTTGGCATTGCCGGGCCGACGGGAGCGGGAAAGACGACCCTGATCGGTCTGCTGGCCCGGTTGTATGACCCAGTCGCCGGTTCGATCCACCTCGACGACGTCGATCTGCGTGACATGGCCGTGGCGGATCTGCGCAACCAGTTCGCGATCGTTCTGCAGGAGCCGGTGCTGTTCTCGGCGTCCATCGCCGAGAACATCGCCTACGCCCGGCCCGAGGCGCAGTGGGACGAGATCGAGGCAGCCGCCCATGCGGCGAACGCCTACGAGTTCATCGAGCAGCTCCCGATGGGCTTCGACACGCTCGTCGGCGAACGCGGCATGCGCCTGTCCGGCGGGCAACGCCAACGGGTCTCATTGGCCCGGGCGTATCTGAAGGATGCGCCGATCCTCGTGCTTGACGAGCCGACGAGTGCAGTGGACCTGGCGACCGAGGACGTGATGCTCACGGCGATGCGCGGCCTCATGATCGGCCGCACGACGTTGGTGATCGCGCACCGGCCGAACACCCTCGACGGATGTGACCAGAGATTGGAGATCGACCACGGAAGGGTTGTGGTCGCGCCGCGCAAACCGCGACGACGCAGCACCCCGCGCGCAGCGACGGCGTCTAGTCGCGCCCCTAGCCGCAGGCCGGCGCGGAGTCGAGCATGAGAGTGATTCCGGACGACGCGACGTTGGCCGCTGGACTCACCGCAGTGCTCGCCACCGACGTCACTGTGCTCGCTCGCCGGGCGAACATCTACACCTCGACCTATCCGACGGAGATGGTCAGCTGCCGTACGGCGGAGGGACGTGACCTCGCTCTGTTCTGCAAGTACGGCCCTCGGCGGATCACCGACGGACACGGCCACCGCAACGGTTTCTCCTACGAAGCGTTCGTGCACCGGGCCGTGTTGCATCGCAATGGCGGCGGGCCGCCTCGCTATCACGGGTCGTTTCCGTTCGCAGAGTCTTCGCTGGCCCTGGTCTTCGACGAGTTGATCGGCGCGGCACGCGCCACCTGGGCGCCGCGCAACCGAGGCGTCTATCTCACCGCGGCCTGGCTGGGGCGTTTCCATGCGACGCATACGTTCGATGACGGCGCCGCGCCTCCGCACGCATTGCGGCGCTACTCGTTGGCCTATTACCTCGGCTGGGCACAGCGGACGCAGCAGTTCGCTGGTCGGGCCGGCGCGCGTCTCTGCTGGCTCACGCAACTATGCGACCGTTTCCCTGCTCTGGCCGACATCCTGGTGACAGCCCCGCAGTGCCTCATCCACGGCGAGTTCTATCCGCACAACATCCTGATGTGTGACGGCGCGGTCCGCCCGGTGGACTGGGAGACCGCCGCGATCGGGCCCGGCGAGATCGACCTGGCCACGCTGACTGAAGGCTGGCCCGAAAGCGTGGCGACGCGCTGCGCGGCGGTCTATGCACACGCCCGTTGGCGCGGCCGTCCGCCCGTCGAGTTCGCCGAGCGGCTGTTCGCCGCGCGCGTCTACCTCCACCTGCGCTGGCTCGGCGACACCCCCGAGTGGGAAGAAGTAGAGCGCGCCAGCGGCCGCTGGACAGACTTCGCCCGGCTGGTCAACGGAAGGCCGCTCGCATAGCCCCACGACTTGTCAGACGGTGACGTGGCTATAGCCACGGGAGGGTCTGACAAGTCCGAGGGACGGAGGGTTCTGGAGTGGGCAGGGGCGGGGTCGAACCGCCGACCTTCCGCTTTTCAGGCGGACGCTCGTACCGACTGAGCTACCTGCCCCGGCAGGTCGCGTCAGTCTATCCAGATCCGCCCGTCACCTGATCCGCCCCGGTTCGTTATGTTCTGCACCACTCCGAGGACTTGTCGTGATCGGTGGGGGATCGCGTGCGCCGTGCTGTCGTCTGGCTGCTCGCGACGGCGCTGGCTGTCGTCGTGATGACGGCGGGCCAGGGTGCGTCCACGACCTACACGCACGGCTATGACATCTCCTGGCCGCAATGCAGCAGCGACGGCAACGGCCCAGCGGCGAGCGCGAAACCGTCGAGCAACGTCCACTACGTGATCCTGGGCCTCACCCACGGCGCGGGCCACACCACGAACCCCTGCCTCGACGCGCAGCTCGCGTGGGCTCGCGCGCACCACGTCCCGGTCGGCGCGTATCTGGTGCCGTCCTTCCCGACCGCGGCACAGCTCGCCGCGGCAAGTTCTGGACCGTACGGCGCGTGCACACCGTCCGACCGTGCCTGCCGCCTTGGCAACGACGGTGCCGCGCAGGCCGCGGACGCACTCGCCACCATGCAGCGGGCCGGCCTTCCGGCACCCATGGTCTGGATCGACGTGGAGTTCCGGCACGTTCACCCATGGTCGCGTAGCCGAACCGACAACGCCCGTGTGGTCGACGGGGTGCTCGCCGGAGTGCAGTTGGCGCACATGCCCTTCGGCATCTACACGACGTCGTACATGTGGTCTCACATCGTCGGCTCGATGCGCGTCAACGCACCCAACTGGCTGCCCGCCGGCAGTGACAAGCCCGGCGTCGCCCGGTCAGAGTGTCGAGCCACCGGCAGCGGCGGCGCGACCTGGATCGCGCAATACACGCGGCACTTCGACGAAGACCTCACCTGCCCGGTGATGGACGCCACGCCGGGACACCACGGCCCGATGTACCGCTACCGTTACACCGTCCTCGGTATGGGCAGCAACGGCGAGCCGGTCCGGTTGGCGCAGCAGGCGCTCGGTTCGCCCGCCGCCGTGACCGGCACGTACGACGCGCGAACCTTTGCGGCGGTCGCCGCCTTCCAGGCGCTGCACGGGCTGCCGATCGACGGGCGGATCGACAATGACGACTGGCGAGCACTTGGCGCCTACAAGCTCTATGGCGCGCACGGTTTCCTGCTCGACCGAGTCGTCGCCCCGGTCCGCTGACGCGGCGGCGACCTACTCGACCATCACACCGAGCGACGCGAGTTCAGCCAGCGCCCGCTCGCCGTCACCGGGTTGCACATCGACGGCGCGGACGGCGTCGCGCAACACCGTGGTGGCGAGGCCCAACCCTGCTGCATCCCGGGCCGTTTCCAGCACGCAGTAGTCCGTTGCCAGGCCGACAACCACGACCCGGTTCACGCCGTGCTCGCGAAGGAGTCCGGCGAGCGCAGTCGGCGTCGCCTCGCCGGTCCCCGGATCGCGCACCGTGAATCCGGAGTAGCCGTCCTCGCCACCGGTGCCCTTGCGCACGACCGGACCCTCGACGTCGAGACCCGGCGCGAACTCCGAACCCCAGGTGTCGCGCACACAGTGCACCGGCCAGATGCCGCCGTCCTTGGCGAAGTGCGGCGTGTCCGGCGGATGCCAGTCCTGCGTGTAGACGCAGAGCGCGCCGGCCGACCGGGCGGCAGCAACCTCACGGTTGGCGGCCGCGACCACATCCGCGCCGGCTGGCACCGACAGTGATCCGGCCGGATCAGCGAAGTCATTCTGCACGTCAACGACGAGCAGGGCAGTCGTTGCGTCGTACCGATGCATCCCGGGGCCCCCGCGGAATTGTGAGCGCAGCGAGCAATTTCGTGGGGTGTTCTTGCGGTCCTGACGGGACTTGAACCCGCGACCTCCGCCTTGACAGGGCGGCGAGCACTCCGACTGCTCCACAGGACCTTGACTTGTGTGCCCCCAACGGGATTCGAACCCGTGCTACCGCCTTGAAAGGGCGGCGTCCTGGGCCTCTAGACGATGGGGGCCCGTTGGCGACCGAGTCAGTCTAGCGACAATCCCGGCATGAGCGGAGCCGAGATCATCGATGACGTCCGGTACGACAATAGAGGGCCGGTGGCGGTCGTCACGATCGACCGGCAGCATCGCCGGAACGCGATCGACGGGAAGACCGCGGAGGCTTTGGTCGAGGCGCTGGAGCGCTTCGAGGCCGACGACGCGGCCCGGGTGATGGTGGTGACGGGCGCGGGAGAGGCGTTTTGTGCCGGTGCGGACCTGACCGCGATCGCGACCCTGGCGCCGCGCGCCGCCGGACCGGACGGGCCGCTGGGGTTCACCCGTCGTACGCCGAGCAAGCCGACCATCGCCGCGATCGACGGATGGGCGGTCGCCGGGGGGCTGGAGCTCGCGCTCTGGTGTGACATCCGGGTCGCGTCTGCCCGGGCCAGGTTCGGCTGCCTCGAGCGGCGCTGGGGCGTGCCGCTCATCGACGGAGGCACCTGGCGGCTGCCGCGGATCGTCGGCATGGGCCGGGCGCTCGACCTCATCCTCACCGGTCGGGTCGTCGAGGCGGACGAGGCACTGGGCATGGGGCTGGTGACCGCGGTGGTGTCCGACCCGGTCGGGTATGCGGTCGCGCTCGGTGAGCAGCTCGCGGCATTCCCGCAGGAGACGATGTTGTCCGACCGTCGGTCGGTCTACGACGGCTGGGGCCTGCCGCTGCCGGAGGCGTTGGCGCTGGAGATGCGCTACGGGCTCGAAGTGGTCGAGGTCGGCAGCCAGGGGGCCGCGCGGTTCGCGTCCGGCGAGGGCCGCGGCGGCACCTGACCGGCAACCGTCACCATGCGGGCACGTCGTCGATGCACACGCGGGCCCAGATCTGCTTGCCGGTGCCCTCCAGCCGAGCAGCCCATTCCGACGACAGCAGGCCCACCAGCAGCAGACCGTGCCCGCCGCCGGCGGTCTCCTTGGTGGGGGACCAACCGGCGTGGTCGGTGACCAGCACCTCGACTCCGTCCTCATCCGCCGCCGCGAACACCTCGAACGCGGTGCCGGCGTGCACGACGCTGTTGGTGGCCAGTTCGCTCGCGACCAGCTCCGCCGCCTCCTGCGCCCGCCGCGGCAGGTGCTGGGCGACGTCATGAACGAGCTGACGGGCGACCGGCACGGACCCTGGATGCGGAGGCAGTGTCGCGCTCGCCACTGTGAACACGTCCTGCCCCCGGAAGGTCGCCATGCGGGTGTCGTCTGTCCCCCGATGTCCCGTGGCCGCGGTTCTGAAACGTCACGCTTGCCTGGCCGCCCAGCCAACAGGCTGACGGCGGGGTCAGGCTTGCAAAGGTGACGAATGGGTAAGAACCCGGCGTCACGTCACGCCCGGGGGCCGATCGCTGGGGAAATCTCCATGAGTGCACTGGTTCGACCCGTTCGCTGGATCGTTCCCATCGCGGCGGCGGTGTTGCTGCCGATCGCCGGCCTTGCCTCGGCGGCTTCGGCGACCTCGGCGCCTTCAACCGGGCCGACGCTCGTCGCGCCGCACCTGCAGTCAACCGACCGGCATGTCGGCAGCGTGCACATCCCCCACCCGCGGACGACGTTGGCGGCCAACCAGTCGAACAACTGGTCTGGCTACAACCAGGGCGCCCTCGAGCAGGGCAACAAGCAGTTCACCTCGATCGGCGGGCAGTGGGTCGTCCCGACCGCCTCGCAGCACACCAAGGGCCAGGCCGAAGACTCCGCGAGCTGGATCGGCATCGGCGGCGGATGCATCGACGCCAACTGCACGGTGACCGACAACACGCTGATCCAGACCGGCACCGAGCAGGATGTTGCGGCCGATGGGACGACGACGTATGACGCCTGGTTCGAGCTCATCCCGGCGCCGGAGCTCATCGTGACCAATGTCGCCATCCACCCAGGCGACACGGTCAAGGCCAGCATCAGCAGCCCCGCGAACGGCGCCTGGACCATCACGCTCACCGACGTGACCGACGGGCAAGGCTTTACCCAGACCGCGCCCTACTCCTCGTCACTCGCCACCGCCGAGTGGATCGAGGAGACGCCGCTGGAGATCGGCACCGATGCCGGTCTGGCCGCACTGCCCAACCTGGGCAGCGTCAACTTCGATCTCGCCACCACCAACGGCGCCCCGGCCGGGCTGAAGGCGGCCGAGGAGATGCAGCTCGTCGACAGCAGCAACAGCGTGATCATGGCGCCGTCCTCGCCCGATGGCGACACCGACGGCTTCAACGACTGCTCGTGGGCGAGTTCCTGCGCGGCGCCAGGAAGCAGCTGAGCGCAGCCGAGTTCGGGCGGCCGGCACCGCCGCCCAAGTGATTCCCATTGGACGCGCCATAGCGCGCCGAACCGACATCACTTCCCGCTCTGCGGCGGAGCTGGCTGCCGTACGCTTCGCCTGGCGGCGTTGAAGACCGACCCGCCCCGGGCCGTTAGCTCAATTGGCAGAGCAGCGGACTTTTAATCCGCGGGTTCAGGGTTCGATCCCCTGGCGGCCCACCCGCCGGCCATGCCGAGACGACTTGTCAGACGGTGGGGTTGCTATAGCCACGTGTGGGTCTGACAAGTCCGGGATTGTCAGCGGGGAAGCATCAACCGCGGACGGTTGATCGGCGTACGCCGCCGCGCCGGCGGACGCAGGTGCAGCACGAGCCAGATGAGCGACTCGAGCACCGTGTAGCCGGCGGTGAACACCAGAACGACGGCGAGCGGGATCGCGAGATACCCCACGCCGAACACCGTGAGCGCGAGCAACGCCAGGAGTGGCCGCCAGCCCTGCGTCCACAGTGACGAGAAGCTGTGCGTGGCGATGCCGGCCAGCCGCACCGCCGCCCACATCAGCCAGCGGCGGAGGAACGGCACGTCCAGCTCCCGCATGGTCCGGCGCAGGATCCCGTCGGCGTCCGCCCAGGAGAAGCGACCGGCGCGGCACTGTGCCCATAGGTAGTCGTGCAGGATCGAGGCCTTCGTGTAGCGGCCGTAGCGCGGGACCAACCAGGTGAGCGCCTGTGGCACCGAGGCGAAGTCGGTGGTGAACCCGACCGGCACCTCGAACTGCTCATGGCGGCCGGTGTAGGTCAACGGCTCCACCAGTTGCCAGCGGCTGCCCTCGTCACCGCTGAGTTCGCGGACCACCACGTCGCCGGTGAACGGCATCACAACTCCTCGGATCGATTAGCCCGACTGGCGCCAGAAGGTAGGTAGATGTCCGTGACATACGGTTTGTACTCTGTTACTAAGGGTTACAAGGGTGAGGAAGCGCGGGAGCGTCCCGCCGCACCACCCACGGCACATGGAGGAACACGGTGAACAGGAACGTCAAGCGGGCGACGGTCGTCCTCGCGCTCACCCCGGTGATGTCGCTGCCGGCCATCGCCATCGCGGCCGCCAGCACGGGCGTGACGACCACTACCAGCACTCTGTCGACCCCGCTGACCACCGTCCACCGGACGACTCAGCAGCCAACGGCATCCCACCAGGCGTCCGGCACGACGACCGTCACCACGCACCAGGACGCACCGCCTGCCAGCGCGTCCGCCGTGGCTGCGGACGTGGCCGGAGTGATCACGATCGGCTCCACCAAGACGACCGCGGGCGCCGGCGGCGGCACGGCCCACGCGCACGCGCTCGACCTGCTCGGTACGACGGTGGCCGGCGGCGACGTCACCAACGGCAAGCAAGGCGGCGACATCATCGCCACCCCCGACAACCCGGTCGGCGACCTGGAGGTCGCACCGTGGAGCGGCTCCGTCGAGCACGCCGGCGGTGGCACGCAGTCGCAGGCCGAGGCCGCGCTCGCACACGCCGGCCTGCTCGGGGTGCTTCAGATCTGGCTGCTGCACTCGCAGGCACAGTCGACCTGGACGCCGGACGCATCGCACGGCCACTCCACCAGCGACGGTGCGGAGGCCAACCTCGACGACCAGCTCGACGTGAAGGTCCTGCACGCCGAGACCGACAGCAACGGCAAGGGCTCGTCCGCCCTTCTGGTCATCAACGGCACCGGCATCGGAACCAACGACCAGCTCGGGGCGTCCTGCGCGCTGAACCTCGACCCGCTGGCCAACATCCTCTGCCTGCAGGCCACCGGCGGCACCGGCAAGGACGGCACCACGACAGCCGCGGCCTACGTCGGCAACGTCACCGGCGCCCTGCCCGGCGTCATCGTGACCGGTGTGACGTCCGGCGGCGGGCACGTCGCGGCACCGGTGGTGAAGGCACCTGACAAGGCGCCGGTGAGCAAGCCGGCCGAGAGCGGTCCGCTGCCGCACACCAACGGCCCGGCCGCCGGGCGGCTGCCGTTCACCGGTTCGGAGGCAGGGCTGCTGGCGGCGTACGGCGCACTGCTCACGGGCCTCGGCGCGGCCATCGCCCGGGCGGGTCGGCGGCGGCGTACGACTGCGGCGACCGCCTAGGACAAATCAGCACATGAGGGGCCGGGGCGACATCCCCCGGCCCCTCGTGTTTGATGTGGGTGGAGGTGGCGACGTGCAGCAGCTCACGGGTCTCGATGCGGCGTTCCTGGCGATGGAATCGCGCACCACGTATGGACACATCGGCAGCGTCATCGTGCTCGAACCGGCAGCCAAGGGTCAGCCGAAGCTGACCTTGGAACGGCTGACCAAACACGTCGAGGCGCGCCTGCATCTGCTGCCGCCCTACCGCCGGCGGCTGCTGCGGGTGCCGCTGGACCTTGACCAGCCTTACTGGATCGATGACGAGCAGTTCGACATCGAGTTCCACGTCCGCGAGCTCGCACTACCTAAGCCCGGCACCGACGCGCAGCTCGCCGAGCAGATCGCTCGCCTGCACGCCCGTCCGCTCGACCGCAGCCGCCCGCTGTGGGAGACCTACCTCATCCACGGCCTCGCCGGCGACCGGATGGTCGTCTACACCAAGATCCACCACTCCGCGATCGACGGGGTCTCTGGCAACGAGATCCTCACCGCCTTGCTCGACGTCTCACCGGACGGACGCCCGGACGACGGTCCGCATGAGTGGACGCCGCGCGGCCGTCCGTCCGACACCACGCTGCTGCTGCGCAGCGGGGTCTCGCTGTCCGCGCAGCCGGTTCGAGCCGTCCGGTTCGCGGTCGCGCTGACGAAGTCGCTGCCGGGGCTGTTGCGCACTCCCGGCCGGCCACGAGTGCCGGTGCTGGACCGGTTCATCCTGGACCAGGCCGCCCCGCGCGAGGGTGACGAGCTGCTGCCGCGTCCCGGCCTGCGCGCGCCGTGGACTCCGTTCAACCGGCCGATCACCCCGCACCGCCGCTGGTCGTTCATTTCGGTGTCGCTCGACGACGTGCGCACCGTCCGCAAGGCCGTCCCGGGGATGACGGTCAACGACGTGGTGATGGCGATGTGCGCGGGCGCGCTGCGTCGCTACCTGCTCGACCACGACGCGCTGCCCAAGGAGCCGCTGGTCGCCGGGGTGCCGGTGTCGGTGCGGACCGAAGCGCAGAGCTCAGACCTCGGCAACCGGGTGTCGACGATGTTCGCGCCGCTGCCCACGAACCTCGCTTCGGCGGAACAGCGGCTGCAGGCGGCGCATGAGGCGATGCGCAGTGCCAAGGAGCAGCACCAGGCAATGCCCGCTGATCTGCTCGCTGACGTGACGCAGTTCGCGATGCCGGCGGTCGCCGCTCGCGCCGCACAGGTCGCCGCGCGATTGCGTCTTGTCGAACAGGTGCGGCCGTTCAACCTCATCGTCAGCAACGTGCCTGGCCCCAACATCCCGCTCTACCTGGCCGGCGCGCCGCTGCAGGCCTACTACCCGGTGTCGGCGATCGCCGACGGTCAAGGCCTCAACATCACCGTGCTCGGTTATCTGGGGCAGCTGCACTTCGGCGTGCTCGCCTGCCGCGAGCTCGTCCCGGACGTCGACCGGATCGCCGGCTACCTCGCGGACGAGCTGGCCGCGCTGTGCAACGAAACGAGCCAATCGGTCACGACCGAAGCGGTCCAGTCCGGCGCCTCGAGCTGAGGCACGTGGCCTATCCCGCGGGCGATCTCCAGCCGCCAGCGCGGGTTGGCGGCGGCGATCTCGATCGCGGCGCGCACCGGGACCAGCCGGTCGCAGTCGCCGTGCAGCAGCAGCACCGGCGCCTGCACTCGTCGCATCGTGTCCCGGAATCGACGCGACAGCGCCAGCACGTGCACGAGTGACCGCGCGGCGTCGACGAAGTCCCGGGCTGCGTACTGGTAGCTCGCGCGCTCCTCGGCCAGGGCGATCCCGAGCGCAACCACCTCCGGCGCGATGCGGGAGGAGTCGACGCAGCAGAGCGCGAGCGTCTCGCGCACCTGCTGCTCCGGGCCGCTCCTCCGCCGGCGCCGGACCGCCGCCTCGCCCAATCCCGGAAGTGACATCAGCGCGAAGGACGCAGCGACCAGCGGATCGATCGGTGAGAGCAGGGGTCGCGGCAGCGCCGGGTCGACCAGCACGAGCGCCTGCACCGTGTCTGGGGCTGCCGCCGCTTGCAGCAGCGAGATGGCGCCGCCCATCGAGTTGCCCATCAGCACGACGGGTTCGCCCACGATCTCGCGGATGAACTGGTTGAGCAGTCGGCGGTTCGCGCGCACGGTCGTCGACCGCGAGCCCGCCGGTGTGCGGCCGTGGCCGGCGAGGTCGATCGCCAGCAGCCGGTAGTGCTCGGTGAGCAGCGGTGCGACCGCTGCCCAGTTCCACCCTGCTCCGCCGAGTCCATGCACGGCGACGATTGCCGGCGCGCCCGGCGGGCCGCCGTAGTCGTAGTAGTGGGTGGGGCCGCCGAGGTCGACGGTGAGCGAGCGAACGCCTTGCGGCAACGACACGACCACGGTGAAAGCGTAGGCGAGCGCTTAGTAGTAGCCGGCCATCAACTGGGTCGCCCACGCCGGCTGATGCGTCTCGCCCTGCGGGCCGAACTCCGCCATCCACGGCTTGACGTCGAGCACCGGTGTCCCGTCGATCGCATCGAGGGCCTGCACGTGGATGTCCAGGCCGTCGACGGCCAGCAACTGGCAGCGCGAGACGCCCAGATGGTTGGGACGTTCCTTGCCGCGTTGCGCGAAGATGCCGACCCGCGGCCAGTCCTGACGTCCGCGCGGGTGCCGGGCGGCGGTCTCGGTCTTGTCCGGGTCGGCGCGGTCGAAGACGTAGACGACCTCGAGGTGGGAGAACTCGGCGAGCCCGGCCAGCGCCTCCGCACCGAACCTCGCGCCATCCACCCGTATCGTGGCGCGGACGGCGCCCCACTCGTCGTCGTACGGCTCGGTCCGTCCGCCCACGACGTGCCCGATCGGCGTCACCTCGGTCATTGCTGGTCCTTTCGAGCCATCTTGCCCGTCATTTCTAAGCAATTCATGACGAAGCGGCCGAGACCACCCGTAACGTGACGGCGTCCCACCACGTCTTCTGGAGATTCTCCGTGCCTGCATCCCGATTCGCGGTGAGCGCCGTCGCGCTTGCTGCATCGCTCGCCTCACCCCTTGTGGCTCTCACCCCGGCGCACGCCGATCCGGCCTCGTCCGCCGTGGTGTTTCTGAGCGACACCGACAACCCGTACGGCCTGCTCGGCATCTACGCGGCGCCGTCCAACGACCTGACCGACTCGCACCCCGTCCTCGCGACCAAATCGGTGTTCGACGTCGAGCAAGCCAAGCTCGCCCCGGACGGGCAGCACGTCCTGGCCCTGGTCGACCCGACCGCAGGCAGCAACACCGACAGCGGCAACTACCAGTTGCAGGTGATGGACCTCGACGGCAGCGACCGGCACACCCTCGCCAGTGAGGACAGCACCGACACGACAGACACGCAGATCAACGGGTTCACTTGGGTCGGCAACGACACGGTCGTCTACGGCGTCGTCCAGTCGTCCTTCAACGACACGACAGGTTCGGTGCAGACGGTGCGCAACCTGCAGGCGACGCTGATCTCGGGCGGCGTTCCGGTCGTCCTCGCGGACAGCGACGGGCTGGGCGACCCGGCCGCGTCACCGGATGGCAACACGCTCGCGGTCAGCTACGTCGACCCGGACGCGCCGCGTGGCGAGCTGACGCTGCGCACGTACGACATGGTCTCGCGCACCCTCGGCTCGACCTCGCTCGATTTGGGCCTGCTCGGTCAGCCGGCGTGGTCGAACGACGGGACGAAGGTCGTCTACACGAAGGACACCTCGACCAACTCGGCGTTCCGCAGCGAGGTCGATGAGATCGCCTTCGACAAGACCGCCGCCACTTGGTCACCGCCAACGGCGTTGGTTCCGACCTCCGGTGCCGTCTTCGACCAGAACCCGAGCTTCGCTCCGGACGACAGCACGGTCTGGTTCGACCGCGTCGACACCGCGAGCGGGGACCCGCTACAGGCGCTGTGGACCGTCGGCGCCGACGGCACCAACCAGCAACCGGCTCTGAGCGTCGACGGCGACGTGTCGGACGCCACTGTCGGACCGGTCGACACCACCCCGCCGATCACGTCCAACCCGGGTCCGTTCTTCCTGAACGGCACCAGAACAACTCTCCGCTGGACGCCGTCCGACACCGACGTGCTCTACACGCTGATCACGCGCACCGGTAACGACGGCACGAAGACGTTCACCACCAGCGGCACCTCGTTCGTGGACACCACGACCGCCGTCGGGCAGACCTACAGCTACACCTTCACTGCAGTCGACGCGGCCGGCAACGCCAGCACGCCCTCGCCGGCGAAGCAGGTGACCGCGTTGGCGACGCCGCGCATCACGGTGGCCACACCGACCTCTAACACGTCGGCCACGCTCAAGTTCCCGCTCGCCTGGGCGGGGGCCGGCAACCCGGCCGGGACCACGTACTGGGTCCAGCAGGAGGTCGTCGGCGGCACCGTGTACAGCCCGGTCAGGACGACGGCCACGACGACGACAGCCACCGGTGTCGCCGGGCGCACGTACGCCTTCCGTGCCCAGGCCGTGGACGCCTACGGCAACCCCGGTCCTTGGTCCGCCTGGACGTTCGCGGTGGTTCCCTACGACCAGACCTCCGGCCACTACAGCCACGGCTGGACCACGCTGAAGTCGAGCTCGCTGTGGCTCGGCTCGGAGGCTGCCACCTCGACCAACGGCGCGACGGTGAGCTTCGTCGTCGCGTCAAAGGCGGCCCAGATCATCGGCGACAAGCTGCCGAGCGGCGCATCGTTCAAGGTCTACGTCGGCTCGACGTACAAGGGCACCGTCTCGACCGCCAAGTCGACGACCGCGCACCGGCAGGTGCTCTGGAGTGCCTGGTTCGGCACCAGCGCGACTCGCACCATCAAGCTGGTCGCCGTGGTCAAGACCGGCAAGACCCTGCGGATCGACGGCTTCGCCGCGCAGCGCTAGTTCTTTCTGACTGGGCCGGGCAGCATTCATCGGGCGAATCACCCGATGGGTGCTTGCCCGGCCGCCGAACCTGCCGATACCTTCATCACGCCCTGTCGTGACTTGCGAGCCGTCCGTGGCTGCGCGGCGCCGGGCACCGCCTAATCCAGCAATGGAACCGGGGACCCAAGTTCCCCAGGGGTGAATCGGCCCCAGCCCAGCACAAACGGGCAAAGGCCGTAGGGCGAGCATCTTCCGCGCCCGAACCCGACAGCTAACCCGGTCGGCGGCCAGACGGAAGAGGAGCCAAGACCGCCCGTGGCGCGCCGTGGCCGTAGCCGCTTTACCCGAATTGTCAGTCTCTCCGCCATGTTGGGCGTTGCCGCGACGACCGCGGTCGTCGGTGTGGCGGCCACCCCCGCTTCAGCGGACTCCATTGGCGCGCAGATCGCTGCCGCCCAACGCCAGCTCGATGCCCTGGACAACCAGGCCGAGGCGGCGACCGAGCGCTACAACGAGGCGCGCATCGCGCTGGCGAGCGCGCAGTCGAAGGCGGTTGCCGCGCAGCACCGGCTGACCGCGGCGCAGGCCCGGCTCACGTCGCTGCGCAAGGCCGTGAGTGCGTTCGCGATCGCGGCCTACACCGGCGACCCGCTCGAGAGCACCACGCTGTCGATCACCGCCTCCAACCCGGAGGACTACCTCGACAAGCTCGCGACGCTGCAGGCGGTCACCAACAGCCAGCAGCAGGCCCTCGCCGCGGTCGCGGCCGCATCGCACGACGAGGCTGCGGCGCAGACCGCGGCTTCCGCCGCGCTGGCCGTGCAGCAGACCAGCACCCAGCAGATGAAGGACGACCGCGACCAGGTGCTCACGGCGGCGTCGAAGGAGCAGAGCATCCTCGACGGGCTGAAGGCCAAGGAGGCGGCGCTGATCCGGGCGGCGAAGGCCCGGGCGGCCCGCATCGCCGCGGAACGCGCAGCCGCTGCGCTCGCAGCCCGTGCAGCCGCGGCTCGGGCGGCGGCTGCCGCACTGACGACGCAGTCCGTCAGCAGCAGTCCGGTCGTGACCGGCTCCGGCGGCGCTCGCGTCGCCGTGCAGTGGGCCTACCGCGAGCTCGGCAAGCCCTACGTGTGGGGCGCGGCCGGGCCCGACTCGTTCGACTGCAGTGGCCTCACCCAGTACGTCTGGGCGAAGGCCGGCGTCTACCTCGACCACTACACCGGCTCGCAGTGGAACGAAGGCCGACACGTCTCGCAGTCCGAACTCCAGCCGGGCGACCTGGTCTTCTTCGGCAGCGACCTGCACCACGTCGGGCTCTACATCGGCAACGGCAACATGATCGAGGCCCCGCACACCGGCGCCGACGTCCGGATCTCGCCGTACGACCGGCCCGACTACGCCGGCGCCGTCCGCCCCGGCAGCTGACCCAAAGCCCCAGCCCGACTTCGAACGGCTGGCGACCACTTTCCCGGGTGAAATGTCCCGTTCAGTGGTCGCCAGCCGTTCGAAGTCGTGAGTAGCGGTCGAGGACGACCTTGGCGACCAGCGGATGCACCCCGATCGGGGCGCTGCTGACGCTTGCGCCGCAGGTGGTCACCGCGTCGGCGAACTTGCCCGGCGCAAGCAGGTAGGTCGCAACCACTCGCGGCCGGACGTCGGCCAGTCGCGGTTCGCCGGCGGCAACGAAGGCCACGTCGACTGCTACGCCGAGTCGGTCGGCCAACTGCTTCCGCGCGATCTCGACGTCGGCGCGGGCTCGTTCGTCGGCTGATCCCGCCGCTGCCAGGGTCACCGGCGAGCGGCCGTCGTAGCCGGCCTCGCCGAGCCGGTCGGCGAGCACGTCGGCCAGGCCGGGGTCGGGACCGATCGCGTCCGCAACCGCCACGTCGGGCGCCTGCTCGGGCAGGTCGATGCGCACGTGGTAACCGGCTGCGAGCAACAGCGGCACCGCGATCGCCCCCGCCTCGGCGACATCGGCGACGTCCGGCGGCCCGTGGTCGAGATAGCCGATCCGTACGTCGAGCTCAGGCGCGAGCCGCCGCACAGCGGCAGCGATCCCCTCGACCACCTGGGCAAAGCGCGGATCCGCGCTGCCATGCGCAACGAGAAGCAGTGGCGCCGCGCTCATGGCCTCGCCGCCCGCGAACTTTGTCTATGGAATCGGACAGCCCACGCTCGAGGTGTCCGGTTCACCAGACAATGTTCGCGCGGAAATGGGTTCGCGCGGAAATGGGTTCGCGCGGAAATGGGTTCGTGCGGAAATGGGCCTCAAGCGTGCAGGCCGCACTCCACCTTGCCGGTGCCGGCCCAGCGCCCGGAGCGACCTTCGCCGCGGCGGGTGCAGGGGGCGCAGCCGACCGAGCCGTAGCCGTCGAACAGCAGCGGGTTGACGATCACGCCGTTGTCCTCGATGTAGGCGTCGACCTGCTCCTGGGTCCATCCGGCGAGCGGGTTGATCTTCAGCATCTTGCGGTCGGCGTCCCACTCGACGACGCGGACGTCCTTGCGGGTCTCTGCCTCGTCCCGGCGGATCCCCGACGCCCAGGCCAGGTACGACGACAAGGCCCGGCGAAGCGGCAGCACCTTGCGCAGCCGGCAGCACAGGTCCGGGTCGCGGGCCCAAAGGTCCTTGCCGTAGGTGGCGTCCTGCTCGGCGACGGTCTGCTCGGGCCGCACCCTCATCAGCTGGATCGGGACGGTGGTCTCGACCGCGTCGGCGGTGCCCATCGTCTCGGCGAAGTGGTAGCCGGTGTCGAGGAACAGCACCTTGACCCCGGGGCGAACCGCGGCGGCCATGTGCGCGAGCACCGCGTCGGCCATCGACGAGGCGATGACGAAGCGGGGGCCGAACCGGTCGATCGCCCAGCACAGGATCTCCTGCGGCTCGGCGCCTTCGAGCGCAATGCCGGCGTGCAGAGCCAGGTGCTCGAGGCCGTCCGAGGCGTCGTACAGCTCGTGCAGCTCGGTCGCGTCATCGTGCAAATACGACAATTCGAGCGCGGCGGTCATAAAGATGTCCTCGCAAAGTCAGAAGGGTCGAGCCGGCTGGGGTGATCAGCAGGCGCGACACACCGCGCTCTGGACGCGCTGCAGATCTACATGCAGCCGCGCCACCAGAAGCACGGGCGAAGACATGCCGGCCAATATGTCACACTTATTGCGTGAGCAACAGACCGGCTGCGCTGATCTGGCGCCGTCACGTCGACCTGGTACGGGTCGCCAGCTCCATCTGTCTCGCCTGCTGAGACACCTTCCGGTCCTGCCTCTCACGTCTCGAAGGGTTCCTTTCCCCATGGCACCTGAACGCACCCGTCCATCCCGGCGTACCGCCGGCCAGGGTCAGTGGGCGCTCGGCCATCTCGAGCCGCTCAACCCGAATGAGCGGAGCAAGAAGGACGACGACGGACTGAACGTCCGCCAGCGCATCGAGACCATCTACTCCAAGCGCGGCTTCGCCTCCATCGACGGCGCCGACCTGCGCGGCCGGTTCCGCTGGTGGGGTCTCTACACGCAGCGCCGACCCGGCATCGACGGCGGCAAGACTGCGATTCTCGAGCCGGAAGAGCTCGACGACGAATACTTCATGCTTCGCGTGCGCATCCCGGGTGGCCAGCTGAGCAACACCCAGCTGCGCACGATCGCGACCATCGCGACCGAATTCGGCCGCGACGTCGCCGACGTCACCGACCGGCAGAACATCCAGCTGCACTGGATCCGGATCGAGGATGTCCCGGAGATCTGGGAGCGGCTGGAGTCGGTCGGTCTGTCGACGACCGAGGCCTGTGGCGACACCCCGCGCAACATGCTCGGCTGCCCGCTCGCCGGTGTGGACGCGACCGAGATCCTCGACGCGACGCCGGTCCTGCGCGCCACCAATGCGCTGGCCGAGGGCAACAAGGAGTTCTCGAACCTGCCGCGCAAGTACAAGACCGCGATCAGCGGCTGCCCGGTCTACTGCATCCACCACGAGATCAACGACATCTCGTTCGTTGGCGTGCGGCACACCGATGGCCGGGCGGGCTTCGACGTGTGGGTCGGCGGCGGGTTGTCGACCAACCCGATGTTCGCGCAGCGACTCGGTGTGTTCGTCGAGGCCGAGGACGTGCCCGAGGTGTGGGCCGGCGTCACGAAGGTCTTCCGCGACTACGGCTATCGCAAGTCGCGCAACCGTGCGCGCCTCAAGTTCCTCGTCGCCGACTGGGGCGCGGAGAAGTTCCGTGAGGTGCTGGAGAAGGAATACCTCGGCCACGCCCTCGAGGACGGTGTCGAGCCGCCGGCTCCGGTCGGCGAGCGCGACCACATCGGCGTACGACGGCAGCGCGACGGGCGCAACTACGTCGGCTTCGCGTTCCGGTCCGGCCGGACCAGCGGCAAGGAACTGACCGAGATCGCCGACCTTGCCGCCCGCTTCGGCAGCGGTGATGTGGCGACGACGGTCGAGCAGAAGATGGTCATCCGCGACGTCGACGACTCCGACGTCGACGCGCTGGTCGACGAGCTCGAGCGTCGCGACCTGCGGGTGCGACCGACGGTGTTCCGGCGCGGCACGATGGCCTGCACGGGCATCGAGTTCTGCAAGCTGGCGATCGTCGAAACCAAGGAACGGTCGGTGGAGCTCTACGAAGAGCTGGAGCGCCGGCTGCCCGACTTCGACACCCCGATCACCATCAACCTCAACGGCTGCCCCAACTCCTGCGCCCGGTTTCAGACCGCGGACATCGGTTTCAAGGGCTCGATCGTCGACGGTGGCGAGGGCTACCAGGTGCATCTCGGCGGCTCTGTTGCTGGTGGTGACGTCGCGTTCGGCCGCAAGCTGCGCGGGTTGAAGGTGACCTCGGCCGAGCTGCCCGACTACATCGAGCGCGTTCTGCTCAACTACCGGGCCGGACGCAACGACGACGAGTCCTTTGCCTCGTGGGTGCGTCGCGCCGACGAGTCGCTCATCCAGTAACAGATGACCCAGCGCGCTGTTCCTTTCTACTGTCCCTACTGCGGCGACGAGGATCTGCGCCCGCTCGGTGATTCGCACGGCGCCTGGTGGTGCCAGTCGTGTCGTCGCGCGTGGTCGTTGAAGATGCTCGGCACTGGAACGCCCGAAGAGTTCGCGGACGAGACTGCTGGGTAGTCCGATCGGGGGCGGCTAGTCCGGTTGAGCCGTTCGCAAATGCTGGCGCGCACGACACTGCGGAAATGCGCCGTGCCTGTCGAGACTGCTGGCAAATGCGCGCACTCCGTTGGCTCTTGGCTGCCGCCTGCGCGGCCGCCGGCCTCATCGCCCCCGCCGTTTCGGCATCGACCGTCATCGCCGGCAACGACTACTCGTGGCCGCAATGCGCTCGCGGCATCGGCAACGGACAAGGCCAGCCGTTGCCGCACGGCGTCCATTCGTTTGCGGTAGTAGGCCTCACCAATGGCCGAGGGCTGCACGAGAACCCTTGCCTGGCTTCGGAGTGGGCCTATGCCCGGGCCCACAACAGGCTGGTCACCGGCTACACGATGGTGACCTATCCGACCGCGACAGAGCGGGCGGCTTCGCGAGTCGGTCACTACGGCACCTGCCGGACGCTGGCCTGCGAGCTGCGCAACAACGGTTGGGCGCAGGGCGTGTTCACCGCGACGAGCCTCGGCAAGCTCGGCGCGCGCCCCCCATTGGTCTGGATCGATGTCGAGACCCGCGACCGCCAACCGTGGTCGCACAACCGCGCCAACAACTCGCTCGTCGTGAAGGCCGTGATCGCAAGCTTGCATGCACACGGCTACGCCGTCGGCATCTACTCCAACCGCTACCTGTGGAACACCGTTGCCGGCTTCCGGACGTCACTGCCGGAGTGGGTGCCGGCGGAGAGCCTCACCCGCGGTTGCCGGCTGTCCTTCGCCGGCGGTCGGGTGCTGCTGAGTCAGTGGAGCCACACGCACGCCAGCGGATCGACGTACGACGAGAACGGGCGCTGCGCCGGCGCCTCGACGATGTCGTCGTGGTGGCAGTCCTCCCACCCCGTGGTGGCCAGCCTGCGCAACGCGTCGACCGGCCGGCTCTACGCCCGGTTCGGCAGCCGCCCCGTATTCAACCTCTACGCCCAGGACCCGCGCCCGGCCGTGGTCGTCTCCGCACCGTCGCGGGCGGGGCAGGTGCCGTTGTTCGTGTCCGTGACCCAGCAGGGCATCGTGCACGCGCGCACCCTCGGCAGCGGCTGGCGGACGCTCGGCACCGCCCGGTGCCACGGGACACCGGCCGCTGCAGTCGCATCAGGCGGTCTCGCCGTGCACTGCATCGATACCAGCGGGCACGCTGTGGTGACGACGGCTGCGCTGGACGGCACGGGTGCCCCGATCTCGGCCGGCTCCACGACCACACCTGCCGCCGGCCAGACCGTCCCGGCGGTGACGTTCTCCGTCCGCACCTGACGCCCCACCGATCGGGGCGTTGGGTGAGCAAGTTGTCACCCATAGCGACAACCGTGGGCGGGTAGTCGCTAGTCATGGCCAAGCCGGATCCTGAGCGGCTGCGGCGTCGTGACGCGTTCCTGCGCGAGATGGCGGACGCAAAGGCGCTGCGTGAACGGGTAGCGCCCCGACGCTCCCGGCGCATACGCGCGCACCAGCTGCACCGCGCGCTCACCTACCTGCACAGCTGAGTTCCCGCGGGCGCGCTCGCGGGTAGGGCAGCGGGGTGCCAGCGTCGAGGCCGGTCCCGCACGACTGCGTCGTCGTCGGTGGAGGTCCGGCAGGGCTCGCGGCCGCAACCTGGCTCGCGCGCTACCGACGTGACGTCGTGGTCGTCGACTCGGGCGACTACCGCGCGCGACGGGTCGAGACGTCGCACGGCTATCTGGCTCGTGACCCGCAGCAGCCGATGGATTTCGTGGAGACCGCACGGGCTCAGCTGCTGCGCTACGGCACCGCCCGTCATGTCACCGCTGCCGTGACGGACGCTCGTCGCTGCGATGACGGCACTTTCGAGATCGTCGGCCCGGATGGATTCGTCCTGCGCGCGCTCCGGGTCGTGCTCGCAACTGGTGTCGCGGACCGGGCGCCGGACCTGGAGGGATTCGCCGAGCACTACGGCGCGTCGGCCTTTCATTGCCCGGCATGTGACGGATACGACGCGCAGGGCCGCGACGTCGTCGCCTACGGCTGGGACGAACGGCTCGTCGGTTTCGCCGCGTCGCTGCTCAACTGGGCGCGGTCGGTGACCGTCGTGACGAGTGGACGAACCTTCGCCGGCGACGACGCCTGCCGCGGCGTGCTCGAAGGGCACGGGATCGAGATCGTCGAAACCGCGGCTCGCCGGCTGGTCGGCAGCCGTGGTGACCTGCGCGGGGTCGAGCTCGCCGACGGGCGGATGCTCCCGTCGTCGAGGTTGTTCTTCTCGGTCGCGCACGTTCCGCGCGTCGACCTCGCCCGTGGGCTGGGCTGCCACCTCGACGCGGAGGGCTACGTGGAGATCGACGCCGCCGGGCGCACCTCCGTTCCCGGCGTCTACGCCGCGGGTGACGTCGTACCAGGTCTGCAGCTTGTCCAGGTCGCGGCCGCACAGGGCTGCGTCGCGGGCGTCGAGGCGGCGCTGTCGCTGCAGGGGGAGCCGGGGTCGCCGCTGTCGCCGCTTCCGGCCCCGGATGCCCCCGGCGAGGTGGAGGCGGCCCGGCCGTGAGAGGGCTCGGACTGTCCACTCGGCCGCAGATCTGCCACGATCGCGCTCGACCGGGGAGGGAGCCGATGGGTCGCGACAGCGAGGACAGCGTCGCCGTCGTCCTGTATCGCGAGGACGGGGTGTGGCAGTCCGGCCTTCTTCCGGAGCGGGTCACCGACGACCTCGACGGCCTGATCGCCGTGGCGCGGCAGCAGCCGGCGGAGAACGGCGCGATCGCACTGGTGAACGTCGCGGACGAGTTCTTCGTCGCGATTCGGGTCCGCGGCGACGACACCCGGCTGCTGCTCTCCGACGTGACCGCGGCCGTGGCCTGGGACCTCGCCCGCCAGGTCGTCGCGCGCCTCGGCCTCGAGACGCCGGGCGACGACGACCTCGAGGACGTCTGGCCGGCCGGCGACATGTCGATCTTCGCGGACCTCGGTCTGGACGAGATGGAACTGGGCGCGGTGCTTGCCGATCTCGACGCTTACGCCGACGAGATGTTGCTCGCGATTGCCGGACGCTTAGGCTTCGCGGAGGTTTACGACCGCGCCGTGGAGGCAGCGGCTCGCTGAGATCCGAGGAACCCGAGGGGAGACCGTGTCCTACTTCGCCGCTGCGCTGGCCCGCCGGAGCTCCGGCTGGGACGGTGAGGAGCTCGACCTCGACGACGTCGAAGATCTCGACGGCGTGGTCGAACTGCTGCGCCAGACCGCAGGCGACGACGCCGAAGTCGCCCTGCTGCTGTTCGAGGAAAACGACGAGTGGTTCGCGATCGTCCGGGTCGACGACGACGCCGACCCGAGAGTGTTCGTGTCGGATGGCCGCGTCATCGAGACGAGCGCGGTCGGCGCGATCCTGGGTGAGGCGGCCGCCGTCGAGGACATCGACGACGACGCGGACGAGGACTCCGACGAAGAAGAGGACGACGACGAGGACGAGGGGATGGGCGGCCCCGGCGAGCCGATCGGTGACGCCGACCTGCTGTCCGACCTCGGTACGCCGGGCGCGCAGCTGCTCGTGCTGAGCGCCGAGGAAGGGCAGCTCCCGGCCGACATCCTGTCCGCCGTGTGCGAGCGAGCGGGCTGCCTCGACGCACTGGAGTCGCTGCGCGAGACGTGACGGAGAATCCGTCGTACGACGCTCTGATGCAGCTCGCGCTCGACGAGGCGCGGGCCGCCGCCGCGGACGGTGACGTCCCGGTCGGAGCGGTCGTGTCGGACGCGAAGGGCGCCGTCATCGCGACCGGCCGCAACCGGCGCGAGGTCGACGCCGACCCGACCGCGCATGCCGAGCTGCTGGCGATCCGGGCCGCCGCAGCCGCCCGTGGTTCGTGGCGGCTTTCCGGATGCAGCCTGGTGGTGACGCTCGAGCCGTGCACGATGTGCGCCGGCGCCGCGGTGCTGGCTCGACTCGACCGGATCGTCTATGCAGCCGCCGACCCGAAGGCCGGCGCAGTCGGGTCGCTGTTTGACGTCGTACGGGATCGCCGGCTCAACCACCGTCCCGAGGTCATCACCGGCGTTCGCGGCGATGAGGCCGCTGCTCTGCTGCGTGAGTGGTTCGTTTCCCAGCGTGGTGATCGGTAGGCTGGTCGACGGTGGAGTGTCCGAGCGGCCAAAGGAGCACGCCTCGAAAGCGTGTGAGGGGGCAACTCCTCCGTGGGTTCAAATCCCACCTCCACCGCCATTCATTTCACGTCTGACAAGTCGCCAAAGGGCAGGGCGACGATCGTTGGCGCCGGGTTGGTGGGCGGCATCCCGGAGGTCGTCGACGTTTCCTTGGTCAGGGGTTGGGCCAGCAGCGACAGCGACAGGCAGGTGTAGCCGACCATCGCCAAAAGCCACGGGTATTCGCTGCGCAGCTCGAGCCGGCGGTTGCGCCCGACGCGCACGAGATGGCGGTGTGCAAGCACGACGGCATAGACGTGCACGGCGATGACGACGACGAGCGAGACGTACCAGTAGAAGCCGCTCGGCACGAAGCTGTGGTTGACCTCGTAGCTGTCGTTGAACGGATAAGGCATGTGCGGTGTCAACGGCCAGCTGTCGAGGCCGGGCGGATTGCCGATCAGCGGCAGGATGAGCTGGCCGTTGACGAGGACGTATTCGAGGTTGTGTGCGAGCAGGTAGCCGAACGCGATCGGCACCAGGCTTGGCAACAGGCCGGTCAGTGAACGCAACGGTCGGGTGAGGTGTTCACCGGCGATCGCAGATCCTTGCGCGAACCCGGTCAGGATGAGCGCGAGCACGACGGCCATTGCCGCGAAGACCAGCGTGTTGAAGTAGTGCTGGTTGGAAGTCGGCTGGTTGTACGGCGATGGCAGGTCGCGCAGCACTCCCGACCATTGCGGCGTGGACAGCAGGCCGTCGAAGTTGACATTGAGCAGCATCAGCAGGACGAAGGCGATCCGGCTGATGTGCGGCGCGAAGCCTCGTTCCAGCCCGCCGGCGAAACCGCGCCGGCCGGGGGCGCCGAAGCGGAAGTAGCCCAGGCGTCCCCACGTGTCGAACAGGACGGTGAACATCTCACCGCGTCGCAGCCACTCCCGGCCGAAGAGGAACCCCATGATCAGGGTGAACACGCCGTAGGCCAACAGAATCTCGGCCGCCTCCTGCGGGACGGTGGTGTCGAGGTTGTAGATCAGTTCGCCGCAGGCGCCAATGAAGAACAGGATGACCGCGGGCCACCAGCCCAGCCAGTCCGGCCAGCGCAGCGGCTCCGGCGAGCCGAGCAGCATGCGTCGCGCCGCCGACGAGTCCGCGAGCTTGGTGAGGAACGCGTAGGGATTCACCGGCTGCGTCCAGTCGCCGATGATGGCGACGGTCAGCGGGATCGCGATCCAGACGTAGAGCCAGAGCCACGTGATGATGATGTTTTCGGCGACCTCCTGGCTGCCGACCAAGCCGCACCAGATCAGGAACGCCAGCCACAGCACCGCGATCGTCCCCGGCACGGGATGCAGGCCGCGGACATACGAACCGTCGCCGGCCGGGTCCTCGACCGGCCGCCGGTTGGGCTCCTCCTGCGGGTCAGCGGCCGCGCGGGCGGCCCCGCGCGGCGCGACCAGGATGAACGAGGCGATGACGACGAGCGCGCCGCCGAGCACGAACAGCCACAGCGGGATCGGGAGGTCGTAGCGCTTGCCGAAGGCATGCGCGAGGATCATCACAGCGGGTTGCTCCTTGTTGGTCGACAACGCGAAACGCTAAGCGGTCGCGGCGGGGACGAGCGGTTGTGGCGCGGGCGGTCTGCGGTCGAGTCGGCGGATCAGCAGGATCGCCGCAACGAGCAAACCGAGGCTGCTCCCGGTGAGCGCGGCGACGAGGTATCGGTCGACGGCGACGGGCAGGCCGGTGATGGCTTGCGACCGCCAGACCAGCGCCACCGAGGGAACGGCATCGGCGAGGAAGACGATCGACGCGAACATCGCGGCGGCGTACACCGCAGCAGTCAGGTGACGCCGTCGGAGCATCCCGACCGCACAAACCAGCATCGCGCCCCACAGCACGACACTGACGATCCCGTGCGCCGGAAGGGCCGCCAGCCGAGTCCAGGTGCTTCCCACCCGACCCGACACCATGCCAGCCGCATGCGCCACGTCGGCGGCGGTGAGCGCCACCAGCGCGGTGGCTGCGGCGAGCCGCCACGGTCGGATCACCCCGACCATGACCAGCACCAACAGCGGCACGACGATGACAAGCGCCCCGGGCGTCGCGTCGGGCCCGGGAATCCAGTCCAACCGTCCGGTGACGAGCCCCTGTCGTCCGTCGATGGCCGCGGGGATCATCCATGCGGCGACGAGCTGACGCCGACCCGGATGCTGCTGCACCTCGGGCGGAGGGCTGTAGCCGGGCCAGTGGGTGCGGCTGTCATGCCATCGCCAGGCGCCGGTGTCACTGACGCGCTTCCATCGCGGCCGGGCGTGGTCGTCGATGTCGGCGGGTCGCGGTGCGGTGGGGCCGGCGACCGCCCAGGTAGTGGAGGAGCGCTGGTTCAGCCAGGCGCCGCCGCGGGTCACCTTGACGAATGGTTCACCGGCGTAGCCGCTGACGACGACGGTCGCGCGGCTCGTGACCGCGACAGTGACCCTCTGCGCACTGTCACCCAGCGACACGGCCACGCCGGCGACCCGTGGTTGCACCCCCGTCACCGTTGACTTCCAGTTGCTCGGATCGACCCCGACGCGCACGGCATGTGCCAGCGCGGGCGACGCTGCGCTCATCACCAGCGCCGCCATCGCGACTACGACGGCCGCGACTCGAGCGGCGGCCCGAGTCATAGCCCGACAGCCCGGTTGTTCGGGCGTCCCGACCCGCGCAGGCGCGGAGAATCCGGCGGCACTCCGGGGGCGGTCGCCCACCCGCTCTCATCACCGCCGGGACCGGCGGTGACCTTGACCAGCCGCCACAGCAACAGGAAGCCCGCCAGGTCCAGCAGATGAGGCACCTCATCCGACAACTGGGTGCGGCCCAGGGCCAGATCGCTGCCCGCAGTCAGCAGGAGCAACGCCGCGATGATCGCGACGATGGGCAGCATGCCGGCGGCCAGCTTCGGCCGGGCCGCCGCCAGCAGCAATCCCAGCCCGATCGCCAATCCGAACGAGCCGAGCTCGTGCGCGACATGGGCGGGAGCCTGCTCGTCATGGCCGAGCACCAGCACCGGAATCGCCAACACGAGCTGAGCGAGGCCGACAGCCGCTAGTGCCCCGCGGGTTGTCAGCCACTGCCACCACAACCGGCGTCGTACGACGGCTTCCTCGGCGACGGCGGCCATCACGCGGCCGGTCAGGTCCGGCAACGGCCGGGCGGGCGCGATGCGGACCTGCCGATGGAGCCGCTGCGCCTCGACCTCGTACGCCGCGCAGGCGGCGCATCGAGCCAGATGCTCGGCAATCGCGTCGTCGTCGACGGGGACGTCTTCACCGTCGAGCCACGCGGACACCGCTTCGCGTATCCGTTCGCACTCCACGCCCAGCAGTCGTCGGGCGACGCCGGAAAGTTCCCGACGCAACGACGATGGCTAGCCTGCACAGCATGTCCGGCACGGATCTCGCCGACGTCGCGCGTCTCGCCGCCGCAGGGGATCCGGAGTCGTTCGCGGTGCTCGTCCGCGCCACCCAGGCTGACGTTGCCCGCGCCTGCTCGGCGCTGGTCGACCATGCCAGCGTGGACGACCTCGTCCAGGAGACCTACTTGCGCGTCTTCCGCGCGCTGCCGACATACAACGCGCACGCCACGGCCCGGACATGGATCCTGGGGATCGTCCGGCACGTCTGCATCGACGAGATCCGCAGGCGAACCCGCCGCCGCAGTCTCCTCCGGCGGCTCCCGTCCCAGCCTGAGCTGACTCATCCGGTGTCGGCGACGGACCTCGAACTGCTCATCCGCGCCCTACCACTGGAGCAGCGCGAGGCCTTCGTCCTCACTCAGCTCGTCGGTCTGCGCTACGACGAGGCCGCCGCTGCCTGCGGCTGTCCCGTCGGCACCATTCGCTCGCGAGTCTCACGAGCACGCCTGACCCTCGCGAACGCCATCCACGCCGCCGAGGAGCGCGCCGAGTAGGCCGTTATCCGGCGGTGATCACGCCGAACAACCCGTGTGCCTCACCGTCGGGACCGGCGCTGAACATCAACGTGCTCGTCGACGCCGAGGTCCCGTTGCCGAACAGCAGGGCCCACAACCCGTCGATGAGGATCGGCTGACCGCTCGTGTCCTGCAGCGTGCCCTCGAAGTCGCCGGTGTCGGCGTCGTACGCATGGATCAACCCGTCACCGAAGTTGCCCACGAGCAGATCGCCGCCGAAGCGTCCGAACCCGGAGGGTGCAATCGCGAGACCCCACGGAGAGTTCAGCGCACCGCCGGAGACCAGGCGGCTGACGAGGGCGCCGTCCGTCGTGTACACGTCGACGAAGCCATTGCCCACGCCGGCGACGTCGTCATGCCGCTGTGCGTCCTGCTTGGCGTAGGTGACGTAGATCCTGTCGCCGAACGAGGCGATGCCGAAGGGCGCGAAGCCGTCCGGCAAGGACCGGTCGGTGAAGGCGTGCGCCCGATGGAACGGCCGGAACGAGGAGTCGAACATGTCGACGCGGCCGTGGTGGAAGTCAGTGGCGTACAAGCGCGCGTGGCCGTTGACCATGGCCAGCGCGAGGCCTTTGTAGACCCTGCTGGGAACAGAGCGCACGTTCACGGCCTGCGTGATGTCGGGAAGGTTCAGACTCCACGCGTCGAGCGCGCCCGACTCGGTGACGAACAGGAACAACGCCGGAACTTGATGGCCCTTCGGGCCGATCATGAATGCGCTGCTGTCCGGGTTGAACGCCTGGCCGGTCGGCCCGTCGCCGGGGAGTGAGACGGTGAGCGGCACCTTCGTGACACTCGACGGTGACGCACCGGCGTAGAGCGTCGCGACGTTGGTGCCGTTGTCGGAGACCCATACCGGAGTCGACGGCCCCTGCGACATCCCCCAGGCATTCACCAGGCTGGTGTCCTGGGTCAGGGCCGCGCCGGGCTGGTCCGACACCAGCGGCGTCACCGTGAACGAGTTGCCGGTGTCCGCGCCTGCAATCGGCGCCACGGCGACAGTGGCACCCAGGCTCGCGGCCACGATGCCGACAGTGGCGCCCAGTGAACGAACCCGAAGTGAAGAGCTAGGCATGGCTGCCTCCCCGCGGTCAGGCATTCCCGGATGCGCCTGCCACGGTCGATCGTCTCTGCTGGTTCAGGCCCGTGGCGGAAGGTCTGCCATCTCTTGTCTGCTTCTGCCGCGATGCTCCTCGGCTGGGAGCGGACGTCGTCGTACGACGACGAACACCACCAGCAGCAGCAGAAGTGCGGGCGTCACGCCGGTGCGCATCCCGTGGGTCACGGTCTGCAACGCGCCGTGCAGCGGCACCGCGTCCCGTCCCGGCAGGTAGGCCAGCGACAGGACCGTCGTGTGTGCCAGCAGCACCCAGTCCCGCCAGGACGCAACGGTCAGCGCGAACAGCAGCCACGGCAGGCCGTCGTACCAGGGGAGCGCATAGGGAGCGGCGAGCACATAGGCGAGGGTGATCGCGGCGGCGACCGCGGTCACGTCCTCGGTGCGCCAGCCGCGCATCAGCAGCACGACGAGGGCGAGAGTCAACGCGAGCGCGAGTGCGCCGACCGCCGCCCGGTCGAGATGGGTCCAGTCGACCAGCGGCCGCCAGGGAGTGCCGAGTGACACCCGCCGCGACGCCCGAGACAGTTCGTGCAACGCGCCGCTGCCGGCCAGGACATAAGCGGGTACGACGACAACCAGGGCCGACACGACCAATACGGCGAGCCGATGCGGATCGCGGCGAGCGACCCAGGCCTGCGCGAACCAGACGAGGCCCCCGGTCGGTTTGATGACCCCGGCGACGCCGGCCAGCGCGCCACCTGCCGCCGGTCGTCTTCGGCCGACGGCCACGGCGGCAGCGGCCGCGGCCGCGACCAGGACGTCAACATGCGCACCGGCGACGAGCTGGAGCCAGAGCAACGGGTTCGCCGCCCACAGCGCCGCCCGTCTGCGCCGCGCCTGCTCGTCCGGAGCGTTTCGGATGAGCAGCCAGCCGGCCGTGATGAAGACGACTGCGCCCGCCAGATCGAGCACGAGCACCGTCAGAGCCGGGTCATCCCGGCCGATCTCGGCCGTTACGGTCTGTTCGCCTACGGCGACCGGTCCGTAGACAGCAGGCTCGTCCCGCCAGGGCGTTTCGACCGCGTTCGTGACCGGGTCGTCCACGGCCGACGGCTTGGTCGTCCACGGGTTGTGCCCGGTGACGGCGAGCCGCCCGTAGGCGGCGTACGACAGAGGGTCGGCCGAGGCGATGGGCGGCAGCAGGGCAAGCCCGGCGGCGACGACGATGCCGGCAACCGCAAGGCGGCGCCCGTCGGGTTGCCAGCGCCGGGACAGGACCAGGGCGACGACGACGGCACCGGCGGCGACGGCGAGGGCGAGCAGCGCCGTGACGAGCCATGCGGGTGGCGAGGCGTGAAGGTGCAGCGGCGGTGTCGCGCCGTTGTGCCGTTGCCCCAACGGCGCTTCCGCGGCGCTCGGCCCGAGAACGGCGGTGACGGCGAGTGTGACCGCTGCGACGCCGAAGGCGCCGCTGCCGAGCATCGCCGCCCGTCGCTGCGACAAGTCCGTCTCCGATGCTGTGGCGGAGGATGCGAGATTCGAACTCGCGAGGGGTTGCCCCCAACACGCTTTCCAAGCGTGCGCCCTAGGCCAACTAGGCGAATCCTCCGCCGGCGAGTCTAGTGGGCCTGTGGACGCCTCCGTCGGTGTCGCAACCCACGACTAGAGTGGCGCGCAGACCCCTCGTGTGGCGTTACCCCGCCCAACCCCCCCAGGGCCGGAAGGCAGCAAGGGTAAGCGGGCTCTGGCGGGTGCGCGAGGGGTCCCTAGTCGGAGGCCTTGGCCTCTTCCCTCTAGCGTTGGGTTGCGCTGAGGTCAGAGAAGGCGGCGGCTCGTGTCACTCGCTTTGTATCGGAAGTATCGCCCGGGGTCGTTCGCCGAGGTGGTCGGCCAGGAGCACGTGACCGCGCCCTTGCAGCAGGCGCTGCGAAGCGGACGCATCCACCACGCCTATCTGTTCAGCGGCCCGCGCGGCTGCGGCAAGACCTCGAGTGCTCGCATCCTGGCTCGCTCGCTCAACTGCGAGAAGGGCCCGACCCCGGAGCCGTGTGGCGTCTGCGACTCCTGCGTCGCCCTCGCGCCGAACGGTCCCGGCAGCCTCGACGTCATCGAGATCGACGCGGCGTCGCATGGTCTCGTGGACGACGCCCGCGACCTGAGGGAACGCGCCTTCTTCGCGCCGGTGTCGAGCCAGTTCAAGATCTACATCATCGACGAGGCGCACATGATCAGCCAGGCGGCGTTCAACGCGCTGCTGAAAGTGGTCGAGGAACCGCCGCCGCACGTGAAGTTCGTGTTCGCCACGACCGAGCCGGAGAAAGTCCTGCCGACGATCAAGTCGCGGACCTTTCACTACCGGTTCCGACTGATCCCACCGGCGGTGCTCCGAGAGTTCCTCGCAGATCTGTGCGAGCGGGAGGGCATCAAGGTCGACCCGCTGGTGCTGCCGCTCGTCGTGCGTGCCGGCGCCGGGTCGGCACGTGATGCGTTGTCGGTGCTGGACCAACTCGCGGCCGGAGCCGGCGACGACGGCATCAGCTACGAACGTGCGTTGGCGATCCTCGGCTACACCGACGCGGCGCTGCTCGACGAGACCGTCGAGGCCTTCTCGGCCGGTGACGGCGCTGCCGTCTTTGCCGCCGTCGACCGGGTCATCGAGGCGGGCATCGACCCGCGCAGGTTCGCGCAGGACCTGCTCGAGCGCTTGCGCGACCTGCTGGTGCTCGACGCGGTGTCCGACGCCGGTGACACCGGCCTGCTCGACCTGCCCGACGACACGCTGGAGCGGATGCGTTCGCAGGCAGCGCGCTTCGGCCGCGCGTCGCTGTCGCGGGCCGGCGACATGATGGCGCAGGCGCTGGTCGACATGAGAGGCACGACGTCGCCGCGGCTGGTGCTCGAACTCGCCTGCGCCCGGGTGCTGCTGCCCGGAGCGGCCTCGGACGCCTCGGCCCTGCTGGCCCGACTGGACCGGCTCGAGCGCCGCCTGTCCCTGACTTCCCCGGCCCAGGAGCCAGCGGCCGTTCCACCCGCCGCGCCCACCACGGCGCCCGCCCCCGAGCCCGCGAACAATGTCTCCGAAATCGGACAACCGCCGCGGCAGGTGTCCGATTCGACAGACACAGTTCAGGCGGCGGCAGCCGAGGCGGGTGCGCCGCCGGGCAGCCTCGACATCGTGGCGATGCGGCGGATCTGGCCGGATCTGCTCGACGCGGTCAACCAGAACAACAAGACCGCGGCCGCGCTGCTCAAGAACGCCGAGCCCGTTGCCGTCGATGCCAAGAAGCTGTCCGTCTCGTTCAGCACGCCCGAGCTCGCGCGGATGTTCTCGCAGAAAGGCATCGTGTTCCTGACCGATGCCCTGCGCAGCGTCGTCGGGGTCGATCTGGCGATCGAGGTCGGTGTCGGTGGCGCCGGCTCGCCCCAGCCGCCGATGAACCCGACGTCGGCGGCGCCCACGACCGCGGCGTCCGCACCGGCGCCGGAGGAGGTCGACGTCACCGACGACGAGGACGTCGAGGCGCCGCCGCCCGCCGATCCGGTCGCGCTGCTGCAGAGCAACCTCGGCGCCCAGGTGATCGGCGAGATCGACAGCGCGTAGCTGCCCGTCGCGCGGGCTGTTGCGACGTAGGCTCGGCGTATGCCTCCGCAGCCGAACATGCAGCAGCTGATGAAGCAGGCGCAGCAGATGCAGCAGCAGCTGATGGCCGCCCAAGCCGAGCTTGGCGAGGCGCAGGTACAGGGCAGCGCCGGCGGCGGGCTTGTGACCGCGACGATGTCCGGCACCGGCGAGCTGCTCGAGCTGGCGATCGACCCCAAGGCTGTTGACCCGGACGACGTGGAGACGCTCCAGGATCTGATCATCGCAGCCGTTCGGGACGCCGCTCGCGCCGTGTCCGACCTCACCCAGGAGAAGATGGGCCCGCTCGCGGGCGGCCTCAACATTCCCGGGCTGGCCTAGCCCTCACGCGGCCAGACCCAAGCGACGAGACAATGTACGAAGGCCCGGTCCAAGACCTCATCGACGAGCTTGGTCGACTTCCCGGCGTCGGGCCGAAAAGCGCGCAGCGGATCGCGTTCTACCTGCTCGCCGCCGACCCGGCCGACGTACGACGGCTCGTGAGCGCGTTGACCGAGGTCAAGGACAAGGTTCGATTCTGCGTCGTCTGCGGCAACGTGGCTGAGGAAGAGCAGTGCCGTATCTGCCGCGACCCCCGGCGTGATGCCGCGGTCATCTGCGTCGTCGAGGAACCCAAGGACGTGGTCGCGATCGAGCGGACGCGCGAGTTCCGCGGCCGCTACCACGTGCTCGGCGGCGCGATTTCGCCGATCGAAGGCGTCGGTCCCGACGACCTGCGCATCCGCGAGCTGATGACCCGCCTGGCCGACGGCGCCGTGACCGAGCTGATCCTCGCCACGGACCCGAATCTGGAAGGCGAGGCGACCGCGACCTACCTGGCCCGCCTGATCAAGCCGATGGGGCTGAAGGTGACGCGGCTGGCGAGCGGCCTGCCGGTCGGGGGCGATCTGGAGTACGCCGACGAGGTCACCTTGGGGCGGGCGTTCGAGGGGCGACGCGCGCTCGAGGTGTGACGGTCTAAAGTCCGCACATGGCTCGTGACATCAAAGAACTGTGCGGCGTCGACTTCCCGCTCTTCGCTTTCAGCCACTGCCGCGACGTCGTCGCGGCGGTCAGCCGCGCCGGAGGTTTCGGCGTGCTCGGTGGCGTGGCCTTCACGCCGGAGAGCTTGGACGTCGAGCTGAAGTGGATCGACGAGCACTGCGACGGGAAGCCCTACGGCGTCGACGTCCTTCTGCCGGAGAAGCAGGCGGCTGCGCCGGACGCGACCGTCGCGCAGATCATCGAGACCATTCCGCAGGAGCATCGGGAGTTCGTGCAAAAGCTGCTGGCCGACGCCGGCATCGACTGGAACGTGCCGCAAGGCGCCGGCCGTGCCGCTGTGAACTCGCTGTCACCGATCGTGGCGGAGCAGCTGATCGAGGTCGCGTTCTCCCACCCGATCCGGCTCGTCGCCAGCGCGTTGGGACCGGCACCGAAATGGATGATCGAGCGCAGCCGTCGCGAAGATGTTGCCGTCGTGGGGCTTGTGGGCGCGAAAGAGCACGCGGTCCGACAGATCGAGGCCGGTGTCGACATCATCGTCGCCCAGGGTGGCGAAGCCGGCGGGCACACCGGCGAAGTGGCGACGCTCGTGTTGGTGCCCGAAGTGGTTCGCGCCGTACAGGCCTCGGGCCGTGACATCGCCGTGCTCGGCGCCGGCGGCATCATGACCGGCGCGCAGATGGCGGCCTGCATGGCGATGGGGGCGGCCGGCGCCTGGACCGGGTCGGTCTGGCTCGCAACGACCGAGTCCGAGGTGACCGAGACATTCCGGCAGAAGATGGTCGCCGCGACATCGCGCGACACGGTTCGGTCCAAGGCACGCACGGGCAAGCCGAGCCGGCAGCTGCGCTCGGCCTGGCACGACGCCTGGGAGAGTCCGGAAAGCCCGGGCGCGCTGCCGATGCCGCAGATGTCGATCTTGTCCACGCCGGCGTTCGCGGCGATCGACCGCGCCGCCGACGGGGGCAACGAGCGCGCCAAGGAGCTGCTGAGCTACTGGGTCGGGCAGGGTGTGGGCCTGGTCGACAAGGTGAAGTCGGCGGAGCAGGTTGTTGCTGACTTCATGGCCGACTTCGCGACCGCGGCCGACCGGCTGGCCCAATACGTCGGCTAGCCGGCTTCAGGGAGTTGTCGTCGGCAGCGGCGTGGGCTTGGCGTAGGGCGAGAACTGCGTCGGCGCGGGACTCGGCGACACGACGGACGTGAGCTGAATCGTGTTGCCGCTCGGATACTTCGCCGCAACCAGCAGGCCCGTGCTCGACAAGCAGTAGGTGCCGGCCGGCACGTCCGCGCTGCTCGGGCTGCTCGAACTGCTCGGGCTGCTTGGCGTGCTTGAACTTGTGGCCGGGGTCGATACCGGAGTCACGGCGAAGCACGTCCCGGCCGGGACGTTGACGGTGGCCGGCACCCCGGGAGCGGTCGTGACGCGGTAGCCGCTGATGTTGCTCGCCAGCTGCTGCAGGTCGGCACTGAACAGCGTCGTCGGCGCGACGTTGAACGGCGGCGGCAGCGGCTCACCCGGCTTGGCGACGACGAGGCACGAAGCGCCTTTGACCGTCTTCGAACACGAGTAGGTCGCGTCGGTGCCGACGATGAGGCTGGCGGTGGTCGCGTCGCCCGCCCCGACGCTCACGTCGACGCGAAGTGCCGGCGGCGAGCGCCAGACATGCACCGTGGCGGTCTGGTTGCCGGTGGCCTGGTGGAAGTCGTACGTCGCTTCGTACGTCGCCTTCGCGGCGGTGGCCGCAAGGCCCGCCAGCTGGTCCGCCGCGCTGGGTTGAGGGGCTGCATGCGAGCCGCTGCTGCAACCCGTTGCCCACCCGAGAAGGAGCACAGCAAGCGCCAGTGGCCGTCGCAGCACGGAAAAAAGTGAAGCACGGTGGGGCTCGTCCGTAGACTGGTGCGGTCCCACTGGTGGTGGAAGAGGTTCCCGATGGCGCTCGTCGTGCAGAAGTACGGCGGCTCTTCTGTCGGTGACGCCGCAAGGATCAAGCGCGTCGCTCAACGCATCGTTGATGCCAAGCGCGGCGGTTACGACGTCGTGGTCGTCGTCTCGGCGATGGGCGACACCACTGATGACCTGCTCGACCTCGCACAGCAGGTGTCGCCCCTGCCTCCGCCTCGCGAGCTCGACATGCTGCTCACGTCCGGCGAGCGCATTTCGATGGCGCTGCTCGCGATGGCCATCGCCAACCTCGGCGCGAGTGCCCGCAGCTTCACTGGATCGCAGGCCGGTGTCATCACCGACTCCGTGCACGGCCGGGCGCGCATCATCGACGTGACGCCAGGACGCATCAGGGAAGCACTCGACGAGGGGCACATCGCGATCGTCGCGGGCTTCCAAGGTGTCAGCCAGGACACGAAGGACATCACCACCCTCGGTCGCGGCGGCTCGGACACGACCGCAGTTGCTCTCGCGGCCGCACTCGAGGCTGATGTTTGCGAGATCTACACCGATGTCGACGGCGTCTTCACCGCCGATCCGCGCATCGTTCCCAACGCGCGGCGCATCCCCCGCATCTCCTACGAGGAGATGTTGGAGATGGCGGCGTGCGGCGCCAAGGTGCTGCATCTGCGTTCGGTGGAATACGCCCGCCGGCACAGGCTGCCCATTCACGTGCGTTCGTCGTTCTCGCAGCGCGAGGGCACCCATGTCGTAGCCGTTCCGGAGGAGGAACAAGTGGAGCAGGCGATCATCTCGGGGGTCGCCCACGACCGCAGCGAGGCGAAGGTCACCGTCGTCGGCGTCCCGGACAAGCCGGGTGAGGCGGCGGGCATCTTTGCGGCGCTGGCCGACGCCGAGATCAACATCGACATGATCGTGCAGAACGTCTCGGGTGCAGAAGGTCGCACCGACATCTCGTTCACGCTGCCGAAGACCGACGGTGCTGCGGCCATGGCGGCGCTCGAGAAGGTGAAAGATGTCATCGGGTTCGAGGCGCTTCGCTACGACGACCAGATCGGCAAGGTGTCGCTCATCGGTGCCGGCATGAAGTCGCACCCCGGTGTCTCGAAGACGTTCTTCGCGGCACTCGGCGAGTCCAACGTCAACGTCGAAATCATCTCGACGTCGGAGATCCGCATCTCGGTCATCGTTCGCGACGTCGACGTGGACGTCGCCGTACGTGCATTGCACAACGCATTCGACCTCGGCACGACCGATGAGGAAGCCGTCGTCTACGCGGGGACGGGCCGATGAGCCGCTCGTTCAATGTCGGCATCGTCGGTGCCACCGGTCAGGTCGGCGGGGTGATGCGCCGGCTGCTCGAGGACCGCAACTTCCCGGTCGGCTCGATCCGCTACTTCGCATCGGCACGCTCGGCCGGCACGACGCTGCCTTGGCGCGGCACCGACGTCCTCGTCGAGGACGCTGCAACCGCCGATCCGGCAGGCATCGACATCGCGTTGTTCTCGGTCGGGGCGGCCGCATCCAAAGAATTGGCACCGCGCTTTGCTTCCGCGGGCGCGGTGGTCATCGACAACTCCTCGGCCTGGCGGATGGATCCGGCCGTGCCGCTGGTCGTGAGCGAGGTCAACGGCGGTCTGGTCGCCGATCCGCCGAAGGGGATCATCGCCAACCCCAACTGCACGACGATGGCGTTCATGCCGGTGCTCAAGCCGTTGCACGACGAAGCTCAGCTGGTGCGCCTTGTCGTCAGCACCTACCAGGCGGTGTCCGGCACCGGCCCGACCGGCGTTGACGACCTCGACAAGCAGGTCACCGAAGTCGCCGGGCGGGCCCGCGACCTGGTGCATGACGGTGACGCCGTTGCGTTTCCGGATCCCACTGCCTACCCGGAGCCGATCGCGTTCAACGTGCTGCCGTTGGCCGGCTCGTTGCTCGATGACGGCAGCGAGGAGACCAGCGAGGAGCGCAAGCTGCGCGACGAGTCGCGCAAGATCCTCGACATCGCCGACCTGCACGTGTCCGCCACGTGCGTGCGGGTGCCGGTCTTCACCGGGCACTCGCTGTCCATCAACGCGGAGTTCGCCCGCCCGCTGACGGTCGACCGCGCCCGTGAGCTGCTCGCCGCGGCTCCAGGCGTCGAGCTGGCCGACGTGCCCACGCCGTTGCGGGCAGCCGGTCGTGACCCGTCGTACGTCGGTCGGCTGCGCGTCGATCCCGGCGTCGACGGAGATCGCGGACTGGCCTTGTTCGTCAGCAACGACAACCTGCGCAAGGGCGCTGCCCTCAACGCCGTGCAGATCGCCGAGCTCGTCGCGGCCCGTTAGAGAGCGAAGATCAACCCTCGGCTGCGGCCGCGGCCGCGGCTGCCGCGACCGGTCTCGGCGGTGGCGCGACGGGGGCACGCGACTCAATTGCACTGGATTGCGCGGCCTCTGCCGCATGACCGATCACGTCGCGCCATAGCGACGGCAACGTCGCTGTGAGCAGCGCCGCGACCACACCTGCCGTTACGAACGGCAGCCACGCATGCACGCCGAACAGGTAGCCGGAGGCCGCTGCGCCGACAGCCATCGCGCCGCTCTCGGCGGTCGTGAAGACGCCTTGGGCGCGGCCGAGCGCGTCCTCGGACGCGAGCTGCGAGAGCAGCGACTGTGCCGCCGGGAACGAGATGGCGACGCCGAGGGCTTCGAAGACGCCGAGTGCCATCAGCAGCCACGGGTCCGGCAGGCCCGCGTAGACGACGATGAACGACGCGGAGACCAGGCACGCAGCGCCGGCCAGCCAGCGCCGGTCGAGCCGGTCCGCGAGGCGACCTGCGAACGGCGACACCGCCGCAAACGCAACCGCGAACATCGTCCACGACAGACCGACCTGCCACTGCGCCGCGCCGCGTGAGGTCATGAGCAACGTCCAGCACGCCTCGTAGACGCCCGCGGTCAAGCCACCGACGACACCGACGACGACCACGCCCACGAGGCCGCGGGACAACCGCAACGGTGCCAGCTCGGATGACGGGGCCGGCGGTCGCAGCCCGCCGGTGCGCGCCATCATCGGCACCATCGCGGCAACCGCGCAGACGGCGCTGACGATGAACAACCACTTGACGTGGGCGAGACCGACCGCGCTGCCGAACACCGGCCCGATTGCCATGCCGGCAACCTGTGCCGCGAAGACCTTCGAGAACGCCCGGCCGCGTCGCTCGAGCGGGATGACGACGGCGACCAGGGCCAGGCCGGCGAGCTGCAGGGCGCCGGCGCCTAACCCCTGCAGGGCACGCAGCCCGATGTAACCGCCGGCGCCGACCGAGAGCAGGAAGCCCAGGCTGGCCACGGCGTAGATGACGAGCCCGCCCACCATGACCCGGCGGTGCCCGATGCGGTCGGAGAGATGTCCAGCGGCGTACTGAGTGAACACCCCGGCAGCAAAGAAGGCGGCCATCACCACGCCGATCAGCCCGACCGACGTGTGCTGGTTGCGCAGGAACAGAGGCAGCATCGGCAGCACCGCGGTGGCGCCCGAGAACTGCAGGAACACCGCGGCGGCCACGGCGTTGACGACCCGGTCGGGGCGCAGCGGCGTTCGCGTCACCGGCACAGCCTGTCAGGTGGCTCCGACAGTTCTCAACCGCCTTTAGGCTGCTGACATGGCATTCCGGGGGTGGCCGGCCGAGGCGCTGGAGTTCTTCGACGGGCTCGCCGCCGACAACTCGAAGACCTACTGGAACGCGCACAAGGCGACGTACGACGACTGCGTGCGCGCGCCAATGGTCGCGCTGCTCGCTGAGCTCGAGCCGGAGTTCGGCCCGGCCAAGATCTACCGGCCCTATCGCGACGTCAGGTTCAGCAAGGACAAGACGCCGTACAAGACCCAGATCGCTGCGTCGTTCGAGCGCGGCGGCTACGTCAGGTTGTCCGCGGACGGTCTCGGCGCCGGCAGCGGCATCTACATCTTCAGCCCGGAACAGCTGCGGCGCTACCGCGACGCGGTCGCCGACGACAAGTCAGGTCCTCGTCTCGTTCAGCTGATCGAAGAGCTGCAGCGTAAGAACGTCGACATCTCCTCGCACGACGTGCTGAAGCGGGTGCCGCCGGGATTCGACAAGGACCACCCCCGTGGTCACCTGCTGCGCTACAAGGATCTGGTCGCGTGGCGCGACTGGCCGGTCGCGGCCTGGCTGGGCACCCCGGCGGCGCGCAAACGCCTCGAGGAGTTCTTCCAGCTGTGCCAACCGCTCAACGAGTGGCTGCACCAGCACGTCGGCTGAGACCGCTCGGTCAGGCGCGGATCGACAACGGCTCGCGGTTCGGCTCCGACGACCGCGGTTCGGGCACGGCGTGCAGCCGAACACGGCGCTGCGGCACTGCTTCGTCGCAGAGCCAGGAGTGAAAGTCGTCCGCGTGCATCGGCCTGGCCAGGTGATAGCCCTGGATCGTGTCGCACCGCAGCGCGCGCAGTCGCTGCTGCGCATGCGCGTCCTCGACGCCTTCGGCCACGACATCGAGCCGCAGCGTGTGCGCAAGCTGGATGATGGCTTCCACGATCGCCGCGTCCTCGCTGTTGCCACCCAGACCGCGGATGAACGACTTGTCGATCTTCACTTCGCTCACCGGAAGCTGCTTGAGGTAGGCGAGCGAGGAGTAGCCGGTGCCGAAGTCGTCGACAGACAGCCGGACACCGAGGTCGGTGAGGGCGGCGAGCACGTCGGCCATGCGCGAGGGGTCCGCCATGAGGTGGCTCTCGGTGACCTCGAGCGTCAGCTGGTGGCCGGGCACGCCGTGTCGCGTCAGCAGCTCGGCGACCGCGTCGACGAGGTCGGCCTCCATCAGGTTGCGTACCGAGAGGTTGACCGAGACCGCGAGCGGGTGCCCGGCGTCGGACCACGCGCGGCACTGGGCGAGTGCCTGGTCGAGGACGAAGCGGGTGAGCTCGCGGATCTGCCCGGTCTGCTCGGCGATGCTGATGAAGTCATCCGGCGCCACGGTGCCGTAGTCCTGGTGCTCCCAGCGCACGAGCGCTTCGGCGCCGACGACCGTGCCGTCCGAAGCGGCGGCTTGCGGCTGGAACCGCAGCGACAGCTGGCCCTGTTCGATGGCGGCGCGGAGACCGCCGGCAAGGGCGAGCCGACGCGGCGAGTAGCCGTCGAGCTCGTCCTGGTAGACGTGCACACCGCTGTAGTGCTGCTTGGCGGTGTACATCGCGACGTCGGCCTGCTGCAGCAGCACCGTCGCGTCGCGGCGCTCGGCGTGCGGCGACCGTGCGTCGATGTGCACGACACCGATGCTTGCCGCGACCTCCATCTCGACGCCCTGCAAGCGCATCGGCTTGGCGAGTGCGATGCGCAGCCGCTCCGCAGTCGCGACCGCGGCGTCCGGGGTGAGGTCGGTCATGAGTACGGCGAACTCGTCACCACCGAGTCGCGCCAGCAGGTCATCCGTGCGGAGCTCGCGGCTCAGGCGAGCGGCGATCTCCTGCAGCAACAGGTCGCCGTGGTGGTGGCCGAGCGTGTCGTTGACTTCTTTGAACCGGTCGAGGTCCATCAACAGGACGGCGGCCGAGGTGTTGGGTGACAACAGCACCTGCTTGGCCCGGTCCTGGAACAACGCGCGGTTGGCCAGCCCGGTCAGCGAGTCGTGCATCGAGTCGTAGTTGAGCTGCTGCACGAGCCGCGAGTTCGCGAACGCGGCAGCAGCGTGCGATGTCAACGTCTGTAGCAGTAGGCCGTCGTCCGGGGTGAACGTCGTGAACTCGCCGAGCCGGTTGCTGATGACCATGACGCCGCGGACGTCGTGGGCGCCGGTGAGCGGCGCGAGCACCGCGTCGCGGACCGACAGCGCCGAGAGAAATGCCTGGAAGTCGTCCTCGCGCTCGGTCTTCTGTACGACGAGCGGCTGGGTCCGGTCGACAGCGTCGAGCAGCACCGGGGAGATCTCTGTCCGTGGCACCTCGCGCGAGGCGATCCGCCCGTCGGTGTCGATGCTCGTGACGGTGACGACATCGCTGTCCTTGTCCACCAGGTAGACCGCAGCGTGCTCGGCACGGAGCAGCTCGCGAACCCGGCTCAGCACCGTGCGCACGACGCTCTGGCCGTGCGGAAGAAGTGCGAGCTCCCCGGCGAAGTCATACAGGACCTTGACGTTGGTGTGCTGTGTGCGCAGTGCACCGAACAGGTGGAACGCATACATCAGCAGGCCGATGATCCCGACGATCGGGAGCAGCAGCCAGTAGCTGAAGTCGATCGCACCGACACAGACGACGCCGGCCGCCGCACAGCCCATGGCACCGAACATGCAGGTGCGGACGAACCGAAGGGCGCGGCCGAGGTCGACTTCGTGACTCGTGGTCGCGATGACGACGTTGACCGCGATGCTGTCGATGAGTGCAGCGGTGAGTGCGGCCGCGGCACCGGCGAGCATCATCCCGCCGCTGTTGCGCAGGGTGTGCTCCAACGCGCGGTAGACGATGGTCGCGACTGCGGCGTCAAGCACCCAGACGGACGTGTTGAAGGCCAGCTTGAGCGGCCGCTGCCGGCGTACGAGCAGCAGTGCGGTGGCACCACCGATCACTCGTGCGATCGGCAGTTGCCCTGCCGGCAGGAAGAAGAAGGCGATCGTGAGCGTCAGCTCCGCCAGCGAGACGGAGTGGGCGTTCTTGCCGAGCTCGACATGCAGGACGACGACCTCGGTGAACGCGAACGCAGCCAGGAAGACGACGAACGCAATGCCGTACGACGCCGGCATGAGGTGACGCAGGTGCAGCAGACGCACGTCGATGAACAAGCCCACCGCGCTCATCAACGCGATGAGCAACACGACCGGTCTCGTGCTGCCGTGGCTGCGCATGTGTCTTTACCGCCCTCTCGTCGTCTTCTGCTGTGACACGGGCTGCTGCCGCGCCGCGAGCGACGCGGCAGCAGCCAGCTGTGTCATCAGTTCCAGGTCGCGCCGTTCCAGGTCGCGCCGTTCCAGGTCGCGCCTTGCCAGGCACAGCTGGACCAGGTGGACCCGGACCAGGTGCTGCCCGACCACGTGCTGCCCGACCAGGTCGAGCCGGACCAGGTGCTGCCCGACCAGGTCGAACCCGACCAGGTCGAACCCGACCACGTGCTACCGGACCAGGTTGACCCGGACCAGGTGCTGCCCGACCAGGTCGAACCCGACCACGTGCTACCGGACCAGGTTGACCCGGACCAGGTGCTGCCCGACCACGTCGATCCGTTGTAGATGCCGCCGGACCAGGTTGAGCCGAGCTCCTCGGCGGCAGGCATCTGCGGCCCCCACGGCTGACCGAAGATGTCCTGCTCACCCGTGAGCGGGACGCCGTTCAGCGAGACGTGGCTGGTGCCGCGGGCGGCCTCCAGCAAGCCCGAACCGTTGCTCGGGTACCAGGTCTGCGTGTAGTAGGACTGCGTCGGCGCTGTGAGGGCCGCCGGCAGGTTCACCAGACCCGAACCGACGAAGTTCGGGTTGTTGGTGCTGATGCGCGACGCCGTCGAGGTCAGGATCCCCTTCACCTGGTCAGGTGACAGGTTCGGGCGGGCGCTGAGCAGGTCGGCGACGACGCCGGAGGTCACTGCAGCCGCCTGCGACGTGCCCGAACCGCGCAGGAACCGGCCGCCGAAAACGGCGTTCGGGTTCTGCTGGGCCAGCGTCGAGTTCGGTGACAGCAACCCGTAGACGTAGGTGCCGGGCGCGACCAGGTCGGCATGCCGCGTCCCGGTGCCCCGCTGCGAGAAGCTCGCCACGGTGTCGTCCGAGGTTGCGACGGTGCCTTGCGGGTCATCGGCGCCGACGGCCAGCAGGTAGGGGTCAATGGCCGGGTCCGCGACAGTGTTGGTCGCGCTGCCGTCGTTGCCGGTCGAGACGACCACGACGATGCCGTGCCGCCAGGCCACCTCGGCCGCGTGCGCGAGCGGGTCGATCTGGTAGTTCTGCATGCTGTTGGTGCCGAGCGACAGGTTGATCACCCGGATGTTCATGCCGGGGTCGTGGGCGTGCTGGGTGACCCAGTCGATGCCCGCGATCATCTGCGACACGTCCGACGCGCCGGTTGAGGCGCCGACCTTGACGCTGACGATGCGTGCGTCCGGCGCAACGCCCTTGTAGCCGCCGTCGGTGCCGTCGTTGCCGGCGATGATGCCGGCCATGGCGGTGCCGTGGCCGTAGCCGTCGACGTACTGCATGCTCGGGTTCTGCGAGTCGAACGAGAGGTCCGGCCCGTAGAGCAGCTTGTTGGATCCGGTCAGGCCCGGCACCGGCGTCACACCGGTGTCGATCAGGGCGACGTCAACGCCCTGCCCGGTTGCGCCGCTTTGCCAAGCGGTCTGGGCGCCGACGATCTGATCGATCGACGCCTCGTCAGGCAGCGGTCCCCCCGCTGCTGACGCCGGGAGCATCCCGATCACGGTGCCCGCGATCGTCACCCCCGCGAGCGCCGACCAGCAAACCCTTCGGGTTCGCGGTGCGGCGCGCGATGAACTCCCCATCAAAAGACTCCTCACAGAGACAGTTCGGCCAGTACTCGTTGTCTCGGCGGGAGGCGGGCGGGTTTACATAGCTAAACGGGACAGTCCATGACGTGGCGGACCACTCCCGCTTACTCCGAATGGCCTCGACACCCAGCCCGTTATGCCCGATTCGCCGGGCTCATTCATGTCTGGAACGGCGGACTCGTCGGCAGACCCCCGGACAGCCCACCAAGGCGAATCTGCTCTTCGACGAGCCGCACTGCATTGGCGATGATCAGCGTGTTCCGGGTCAGGCGGAGTTCGGCGGAGGTCTCTGCGAGAGCGAGAAGCGGCGCCGGGGACAGGAACTCCACGCCACGCAGGTCCACCGCGACGGTGGCGCGGCCGGCGGCAACGGCAGCGGCGAGCGCCACCGAGAACTCGTGATCATCGAGCGGATGGCCATCCGGCGCTGCAGTGACCACGGTGACGCTGGACAGGTGGCTCACTGCACGCTCGGCGGCGGAACGGACGTCGATCATCGGAGCTGTCGGCAGAACGATCTCGGCGTAGCGGTCAAGACCGATCAGGAGCACTCGCGGCGACCAGGTGGTCAGGTCAACAAGCGCCGCCAGATCGTGCTCGTCGAAGTAGCTGAACCGGTTGACGTTGATGATGACGGTTCGGCCGGGGTCGCGGAGAAGTTGCACGACCGTCGCGGCGACTGCCGCGATCGGGCTCCGTCCCAGGGTCACATCGATCACAGACACCGAGGGACGACGCGGCAGAGAGCCCATAGCTGTTCTCCGGTGTTCTCCGCTGTTCTCCGGAACGAGTCCACATCGAGGTGCAGCGAGCTCGGCCACCGAGCTCGCCGCACCTCATGACGGGTCAGGCCTTCTTGCGTCGACGGCTGGCGAAGTTGATCAGCCGGAGACCTGCTACCAGCAAGGCGAGGCCGAGGGTGATCGCTGTGCTCGCGTTCCATCCGGTGAACGGCAGCACACTCGGGGACGACTTCGCCGGGTGGACGGATGGCGTCGTCGGCGACTTCACGATTTTGGTTCCGAGCACCTGGGCGCCAGCCACCTTGGCCACGGGCGTCTTCACGGTGCTGCGGTTGTTGGCCGGGTTGACATCACCGGGGGTCGACACCACGCCGGTGTTCACGAGCGTCGCCGGCGCTGACGCGAGAACCCTCGTGGCGACCGTGATCGGCGCGGCGGCCTGGCCGGCTGCAAGGGGCGGCTGATCGAGCGTGCAGGTCACGGCGAGGCCGGCTGCGTTGCAGGTCCAGCCACTGCCGGTCGGTGTGCCGATGATCTCGAGGCCGCTCGGCACCGTGTCGGTCACAGTGACCGGACCCGTCGTCGGCTGGTTGCTCACGTTGCTTACCTGCAGGGTGTAGCTAAGGGTGTCGTTGGCCTTGGCGCTGGTTTCGGACGCCGTCTTCACGATCGCGACGTCGAGCCCGGCCGGCGTCGGAATGACCGTGGTGACGCACGCCGTGGCACCTGCCGGCATCAGACCTGCGCAGTCGGTGAGACTCCGACCGCCGGTGTCGGCGGCGTAGGAGACGATCACCCCTGCCGCCCTGGCTGCTCCGGCCGGTATGTCACCGGCGTACGAGCAGTCGACTTGCCGAGCGTTCTGGGCGTCGGCATGGCAGGCCATGCCGGCATCGCTGGCGGACGTGTCCAGGCCGACGAACGCCTCACCGACGGGAAGCTCGTCGACGAACGACGTGGGGCCGTCTGCAGTCGCAGTGCCGTTGTTGGTCAGCGTGATCGTGTAGGTGCCGGAGCCGCCCGCTACGCCCTTGGCCGGACCGGTCTTCCCGACGAGGAGACGCGGCGAGCCCGGGTTGCTGGGCGGCGGCGACGCACTTTGCGGCACCAGGCAGTAGCCGGAGACCGTCGAGGGGTTGAAGTCGTTCGTCTTGACCGAGTTGTCGCCGTCCTGCGAGGCGTAGTTGTCGCCCGCCGAGGACGACCACTGGCCCTGCCGTCCATGCGGGTCGTAGAAGTTCACGCAAAGCCGCGGCGGAATCGCGGACCGGCTCGGGTAGACGGCGTAGGAGGTGAAGCTGCCTTCTGGACCGGTCGAGGTCTGCGTGGCGTTCTTGCACAGGTCCGCGACGAAACCGTTGAACGGCGCGCTGGTGTGGAAGTACAGGTTGGTGCCTTGCACCGCCCAGGCGCCGCCCGGCGACAGGGCACCCCACGACGATGTTGGTCCGGCGCTCTTGGTCGCGGGCGTGATGGTGGAGCCCTGCAGGTTCGGGATCGTCGTCGCGGACTTGTTGCTGCTCATTCCCCACCAGTCGACCGACCAGCCGACGCCATAACGGCCCGCACAGTCCTGCTGCGGGCTGCTCTTCTGATCGGCCAGCTCGCCCCACGACCAGCTGCCGGCAACTTCGACTACCGCGCCGCTGCCACACCGAACGGGGGCGCCCTGCTGTCCGCAGTCCCAGACCTTCGCACTGGCGGCGGTCGGGTTGGCCGCATTGGCCCACGCAGCCACCGCCGGGCCGACAACCAGCGCAGCCGTGCTGCCGGCGCAGACTCCGGCATAAGCGAAACGCCGGCGCCACGACGCTGCGTTCTTTCCGTCGACCATGCGCGCGGGCAGGTGCAGGCGCGCGAGGAACCCGTTGGTCATGCCAGTTCTCCGTCTTCGTGCAGCGCTGTGCTGCGGGCAGGCTGAAGTCGGGGGCGGTCTCGCCTTTGGCTCACCGAACGGTGCTGGCGACCGTAAGCCCGCGTGTCGACATCGCGGGCGCCGTTCGGGTCATCGCCTCCCGATGGCGAGAGGTCGCCATCGATACGGAAAGTACCGACGAAACCACTCTCCGCAAACATGACGTGTCGGTTATGTCCGTATTTTGTTACACAGAATGTTCGCTCGTGTGCGGAGAGTCGCGGCCGAGCACCACCGAATGCCGCCGTACGGCGCATCCGATCGCGGTGAACGGGGCATTGGTGAGGGCTCGGATGACGCCGACGAAGGCCCAGTGACCCGACCGAGCCCTCCGACATTGCCGACCAGCGCTGAGATCGGGCTGGTGCTGACAGCGAAGTACGAAACCGATCTTCACATCCAAGCCGCGCAAGCGACGCGACGGCTTCACATGGTCGGCATCCTGGTCACCATGGCGGTGGCCGTGTTGGGCTACGACGTCCTGTCGGTGGTGCTGCGCTGACGCAGCGGCCGGTGTCTCTGACCTGCAGAAACACCGGCCGACGGTGGTCGGGATGGCGGGATTTGAACCCACGACCCCCTCGTCCCGAACGAGGTGCGCTACCAAGCTGCGCTACATCCCGTCGTGCCCGGCAGAGTCTAGCGGGCCCTGAGCTCGCCTGCGGCGCTGTGCTTCTGCTCGCCTGCGGCGCTGTGCTTCTGCTCGCCTGCGGCGACGAGCGTCAGCAGTGAGGCCTCAGGCGGGCACGCGAACCGGACCGGGGCATACGGCGACGTGCCGAGCCCGGCGGAAACGTGCAGCCACGAGGTGGATGTCCACGGGGTGAGCCCGCGCGCCATGGTGCGCGGTAGTCCGCAGTTGGTTACCAGGGCGCCGACGCCCGGCACCCGCAGCTGCCCCCCGTGCGTGTGGCCGGACAGGATCAGCCTGAAGCCGTCCGCACTGAAGGCATCCACGATCCTCGGCTCGGGGGTGTGAGAGAGACCCAGCGCGACGTGGACCTCGCCGCTCACCCTCCCGGCGATGCGCTCGTAATGATCGGCCGCGAGATGGGCGTCGCTGACTCCCGCGAGCTCGACTGTGAGCCCGCGCATCTGCAGGCACTGCCGCCGGTGCGTCAGATCCAGCCACCCCCGGCGGGTGAAGGCCTCCCGCAGCTCTCCCCACGGCAGCCGGTCACCGTGGATCCTCCGCCCGGTATCCGGGCGGAGGTAACGCGCCGGGTTCTTCGGCCTCGGCGCGAACCAATCGTTGGAGCCGGGCACGAACGCTCCCGGCCGATCGAGCAGTGGCCCGAGCGCGGCCAGCGCCGGCTCGACTCCGTCATGGTGGGCGAGGTTGTCGCCGGTGTTGATGACGAGATCAGGTTCCAGCCGCGCCAGCGAGGAGACCCATGAGACCTTCCACGGTTGTGCCGGCGTCGCGTGCAGGTCCGACACGTGCAGGACGCGAAGTGGCGGCGCGCCCGGCGGGAGCACGGGCACGACCTGTGTCCTCAGCCGGAACGCTTTGCGCTCATAGGCCCAGCCGTAGACAACGGCGGTGGCACCTGCGGCGGTGGCGGTCGCCAACGCCGTACGCAGGTGCATGGGACCAACCCTAGGCTGCCACCGTGACCCTCAAGGAGCGCCTGCGCGCCGACCTGACAACGGCGATGAAGTCGCGGGACGAGCTGCGCGCCGCAACCATCCGGATGGTGCTCACCGCGATCACCACCGAAGAGGTGGCCGGCAAGAAGGCTCGGGAGCTGAGCGATGACGACGTCATCAAGGTTCTGTCTCGCGAGGCGAAGAAGCGGCGAGAAGCACACGAGGCCTATCGCGCCGCCGGTCGCGCCGAGCTGGCCGAGCGGGAGAGCGCCGAGCAGCAGGTCATCGACGGCTACCTGCCCGAGCAGCTCTCGGCCGACGAGATCGCGGAACTGGTGAAAGCGGCGATCGAGCAGACCGGCGCCGAAGGCCCGCAGGCGATGGGTCAGGTGATGAAGGTGGTGCAGCCGCAGGTGGCGGGCCGTGCTGACGGTGCAGCAGTTGCAGCAGAGGTCCGTCGGCAGCTCGGCAGCTAGTGCCCGCCGCCGGGACCGTGCGGATGCTTCTTGGGCGGTGGTGATGGCGACGGCGGCGGCGAAGCCGTCACCGTCTGCGTCGGCCGTGGCGCAACGGGCGTCGGTGTCGGGGCCGGCGCCACGCCGTTGCTCAGCTCGAGGACGATCGTGGATCCCGGCGGGACTTCACTGCCGGCCCCGGGAACCGAGTAGGCCACGGTGCCCGCCGGGTAGAGCGAGTTGACCGGCTGGCTCGAGACGACCACGCGGAAGCCGTCTTGCACCAGCGTGGCGTGTGCGTCGGCCGGCGACAGCCCGGACACGTCGGGCACGGCGGTGGTCTGACCGAAGATGTAGCGCCGGTCGGCCTGCGGCAGCGGTTGCACCGGCACTCCCTTGAGCGCCGCCTCCATCGTGTCGCGCCAGATAGGCCCGGCGATCGTCGCGCCGAAGACCTCTTTGTAAACGTGCCCGCCGATCGACTGACCGGCAAGGGACTGGTTGGGTCGGCGCGGGTTGCCCACCCACACCGCGGCCGCCATCTGCGGCACGTAGCCGGCGAAGTCGGACGCGCTGTAGTTCTCGGCCGTGCCGGTCTTGGCGGCGGCGGGCCGTCCGGGCTCGCCGACACCGATCGCGGTCGCGCCGCGCTGCGTCAGCACCCCGTGCAGGATCTGCGTCACAGTGTCGGCCAGACCCGGGTCGAGCACCTGGTTGCAGTCCGTGCCCGGGACGCTCACGTTGTGGTGGTTGCGATCGGTGACCTTGGTGATGACCAGGGGCGAGCAGTAGGTGCCGTGCGCCGCGATCGTCGCGTAGGCGCCGGCGGTGTCGAGCGCGCTGAAGCCCTGCGGGCTCACGCCCAGGACGAATGACGGGTAGATGTCGGGGACACGCTTGCCGTCGCCCATGCGCACGCCCATCGACTCGGCGACCTTCACTGCCTGGCAGACACCGACCCGCTGCTCAAGCTGCGCGTAGAAGGTGTTGACCGAGAACCACGTGCCGGTGACGAGGTTGAACCGGCCGGACTCACTGTCGCCGGCGTTGTGCACGTCGTACGACGACAGCTCTTGGCCGGAGCATGAGGTGTAGCCGCTGACGGTGATGCGTGGCGGCGCGTAGATCGTCGTGCTCAGCGGAAGGCCCTGCTTCATCGCAGCCACGAGAGTGAAGAGCTTGAACGTCGAACCCATGGCGAAGCGGCTGACGCCGCCCCCGAGTGTCGTGTCGACGGCGTAGTTGATGTCGTTCTGGTGCTTTTTCGGATCGGAGCCGTAGACGGGTGTGTCCGCAAGGGCGAGTACCCGACCCGTGCCCGGCTCGACGACAGCTTCGGCGCCCGCCACGCCGGTGGGTTCGTGCGCGAAGACGTACTTGTGCAGCGCAGCGTCGGCCGCACGTTGCACCTGCGGCTGCATCGTCGTGCGGATGGTGAGCCCGCCGCGTTCGAGGAAACTCTTGCGGGCCGCAGGACTCGTCCCGAACGCCGGCGAGGTCAGGATCACGTGCTCGACGTAGTCGCAGTAGTAGGGATAGCGCGACGCCTCGCAGCCGTTGCCCTGCTTGTGCAGGTCGAGCTTCACTGGTGTCACGGCCGCACTGTCGTAGTCGCTTTGCGTGATGAAGTTGTAATGCAGCATCTGCCCGAGCACCACGTCGCGGCGTTGCCGCGCGGCCTGCGGATGCAGCACCGGGTCGTAGGCGACCGGCGACTGTACGAGACCGGCCAGCATTGCGCTCTCGGGCAACGTCAACTTGCTGACAGGCACACCGAAGTAGTGCTGTGCCGCCGTGCCCACGCCATAGGCGCCGTCGCCGAAGTAGGCAATGTTGAGGTAGCGCTCGAGAATCTGCTCCTTGGTGAGCGACTTCTCCAGCGTCAGGGCGTAGCGGGCCTCACGGGCCTTGCGGGCCAGGGTGTCGGCGGCGGCACCCGGATCACCGCTTTCGATGAGCATGTTCTTCACGTACTGCTGGGTTAGCGTCGAGCCGCCCTGTTGCACCGAGCCCGACGAGCTGTTGTGCAGCAGTGCACGCAGTGTGCCCTTGAAGTCGATCCCGTGGTGCTCGTAGAACCGGACGTCCTCGATTGCGATGAGGGCCTTCTGCATGACCTCGGGCACCTGCGACAGCGGTGCGGCCACCCGGTCTTCGGCGTAGAACGTCGCGATCGTCGACCCGTCAGCGGCGAGGATGCGCGAGACCTGGGGGAGCGGCGATTCCTGGAGCACCGACGGGAGGCTCTCGAAGTCATTGGCGCCGGTGCGGGCCAGCAGCCCGACACCGCCGACGATCGGGAGCAGCATGCCGGCGAGCAGCACGCCGGCGACTCCCGCTACTGCCGCGAGCAGCGCGACCCGGTGCATCGTCGCGCTCTTGGCCACCCGCTCAGCCTACGGTGACCGGGCTTCCGTCGCCGGACTTGCGAGCCATGCCCTCTTTTGGCAGCAACGCGCTCGGCGTCCGGTGAAGCACAACGTTCGTCGTTCGGCATCCCCCGAAAGGACTATCCGAGAATGAGACGAACGGGGACTGTCGCCCTTTGCGTCCGGTTCGTAACTTCAAGGTGCGCAAATCACCGCCGCCACAGCGCTACGAACGACAGGACGTCAGCAATGCCTTGGACTCAGGACTGGACGAGCAACGCGGCTTGCCGAAACGGCGCCCCGGACAGCTTGTTCGTTCAAGGTGCCGCGCAGAACCGCGCGAAGAGCATCTGCCTGGGCTGTCCCGTTCGCACCGAGTGCCTTGCCGACGCGCTCG
>Ga0070658_10000175_pt1 | contig 56109 bp, 59 predicted proteins | sample KBSC13metaG_FD_64664 | JGI IMG/M metagenome (GOLD analysis project Ga0070658, IMG submission 64664) | Corn rhizosphere microbial communities from Kellogg Biological Station, Michigan, USA - KBS C1-3 metaG | ecosystem: Host-associated > Plants > Roots > Rhizosphere > Soil ...
GCATGGCGCTCATCGACAACACCGAAACGACCGAGGAGGTGCCACTGGCAGCGATCACCGCCTAACATCCACACCGGATCACGCGGCGGTAATCACACACCACGCCGGCGGACGCGACCCGATTGGCGCATCACTGTGCAGCGGCCCGTACGTGCGAGCGGTGAAGAAACCGCCGTAACGACGCTCGAAGATGGAGCCACCGCGAAGGAATCGACGGGCGATTCACACGGCGACTCAGCCGGTAGCGGTCGGCGCGGGCGACGAAGTCTCGGCGCCGGTCGCGGGCGACTTCGCTGGCGATCGCGGGGTGAGTGAACACGCGGTATGTACACCGGCCACGGCGCCAACTGGGCGGTCTGTGGCTATCGGCTCGGGAGCGATCGCGGTAGCCCGAACCACGGCAGCACGCTGGCCTCGAACCGGGTCATGCCGCAGATCTGGTCGCCGGCGAGGGTGAGCACGTAGAAGCCGGTGGCGTGGCGGCTTGCGTCCGGTCCGCGCAGGTAGGCGCCGAACGCGGGCTGCCCGTTTGCACGCGCCGGTATGAGGTCGAACCTGCGGCCAGCGCCGAACTGGCGGGCGCAGTAGCGGCTCACGAGCTCGCGGCCCTCGAATCCGAACGGCTCCGGCGGCATCGCAATGAACACGTCGTCGGTCAGCAAGGCGACGAGCGCGTCGACATCGGCCGACTCCCATGCCCTCGCGAACGTGGCGACGATCTGATCCTCGGCGGGCGAGCCGGCGGCCGGCGGCGGCTCGTGGACGGCGGCCGACTGTTGTCGGCGCTGCAGGCTGGCGCGGGCTCGTTTCAGGGCGCTGTTAACCGATTCGACGGTCACCTCCAGCATCGCGGCGACCTCGCTGGCGCGGAACCCGAGGACGTCGCGCAGGATGAGGACGGCGACCTGCCGCGGCGGCAGCAGCTGCAGGGCGGTGACGAAGGCCAGCGAGATGGCTTCGGTCTGCTCGTAGCGAGCCTCTGGCCCGGCAGGCCGGTCGACGGCACCCTCGAGGAGCGCGTCAGGAAACGGCTGCAGCCAGACGGGCTCGTCGCGCGGCGTCGGGAGGGGCGGTTCGAACCGCGACATGTCCCACTCCTTGACCGGGCGTCTGCTCGCCGCGCGGCGCGCGTTGAGGCACCGGTTGGTGGCGATCGTGTACAGCCAGGTCCGCAGCGACGCGCGTTCCTCAGTGAAGCCGCCGATGCCCTGCCACGCGGCGAGCATGGTCTCCTGTACGGCGTCCTCGGCGTCGGCCAGCGATCCGAGCATGCGGTAGCAGTGCACCTGCAGCTCCCGCCGGTGGGACTGCACCAGTTCCCGGAACGCCTCGCCATCGCCCGCCTGCGCGCGTGAGAGCAGATCGGCTGCCAGCATCATGCCCCCCTTCCTTTCCGACCACCGCGTGCCTCCGCCCGGTATATACACCGACCGTCGCACGAACTGGGCGCGGACTCACGCGGCCTCCGGCGCTGGCGCAGGAGCGAAAGTGGGCGGCGCTTGACGGACCGGGTCGGGTATGCGGTCGCCGAGTTGAAGCAGGACGGCTCCGGCCAGCACCGCGACGAGCGCGCCGCCCCACCAGATGGCGTCTGGCGCGGTCTGGAGGAGTAGGCCACCAATGGCCGGACCCAGGGCCAGGGAGGCGGCGAAGGTCAGGCTGTAGAGAGAAAGGTAGCGGCCGAGTAGATGGGCTGGGGCCATGTCCGCGACCAGCGGCCCGAGAACGAGAATGTGTGCGATTTCGCCAATTGCCAAGACGATCGCAACCCCGACAAGGACGCTGGTCGCAGCGAGCTCCGAGCGGATAAGAGTCGCTGGCAACACCGCGAGCAGGGCGACCGCAAAGAGCAAGCTTGTCGCCGCGAAAGCGTGTGTGCGTCGCATCCGTGCCACTAGGCGCACCGCCGGGATCTGCGCCATGACGACGAAGCAGGTGTTGACGAGAATGATGATCCCGATCTCGGCGGGACCGACCGGTGTGTGTGCCTTTGCAAACGGTGGCAGGACGTTGGAGAAGAACGTGTGGCCGACGACGACGAGCGCGACGTTGGCGGCGATCACAGTGAGGAAGAGCCGATCTCGAGCAACCGCCCGAAAGCCGGTGCCGTTGCCGGGTGTCGCGGTGGCGCTCTCGGCTCGCGGGCTCGGCACGGCAGCGAGCACGATCAGCGCGAACCCGGCGTAGGTGACCGCGTCGAAGACATAGAGAAGTTGGAAGGTGCTGAGCCGCTGCGCGGCTGCGACGATGAAGCCGGCGACGGTCGCGCCGGCACCAATTCCGAAGTTGCCGGCCACGCGGTTAAGCGCAAAGGCGGCCGCTCGCTGCTCCGGCCTGATCAACCTGACGACCAATGTTCGATTGGCTGTCCCCGCGACGCCGAGTCCGGCGCCGCTGACAATAGAGCAGGCAAAGCCCTGCCAGGGACGTTCTACGAAGGCGAACCCGGCGTAACCGATGGCGCTCGCCAAGCTGCCTACGACCACGAGCGCTTTCGCGGAGTACCTGTCGAGCAGCGCTCCCGTCGGCAGGGTGGCGATTGCGGACGTCGCCATGGTCACCGCGAGAACCAATCCGGCTGTCGACGTTGAAAAGCCACGTACCTGGTGCAGGTAGATGATCTCAAAGGGAAGAACGAGCCCGTAACCGAAGTAGTTGACGGCGTTGCCCGCTTGAAGGATGAGCATAGGGCGAGAGAGCCCGGTACGCCAACCCGCGATGAGATGTGAGACGCGGTGGTTCATCTGCGCATCCCTTCGTCGAAAGTCCGTCTCGAAAGGACTGACACCAAACAGACGCGAAACTGGGCGCTTCCCGATCGCCCAGTTTTCGGGCGACATCGCCGGTGACGTCCAGCGGGCAAGGCCGATGACGATGCTGGCTTGGTCGTTCGTCCGCGACGACCAGCCGTTGGCGGACACCGCCCGGCAGGTCGCGCTGGCACCTGGAGGCTGCCGCTGCGGCGCGAGGACCGGGCCGACTACCTGTCCTGGGCGGTCAAGTCGTTCAAGCTCGCCACGTCCGGCGTCGGTGATGACACGCAGGTCCACACCCACATGTGTTACGGCGGAGTTCGCGGCAGCGGGCTACCCGAACGAGGCCGGGCCGGGCGTCTGAGACATCCATTCGCTTCGGGTTCCCTCGGTCGGCGAGATCCGCGATCGGCTGGTCCGCATGGCCGACGCGTTCCCGCCGGTACGCCGAGACCACGGACAGCCTGCGCAACCTGGTGATCGCTACCGCGGAGGCACGCGCCGCCCTGCCGGCCCGGCCAGGAACCGGCGACCCGGACGGCGAGGCGGCGACGACACGCCGACACAACATCTAGTTACCGAACTTCGACGGCAACCGCTCATATGGTGGGCCACGCAGCTGGTACGGCGACCTTGCCAGGGTCGCCGTGGGAACAGGGAACTCGGTGCGAATCCGGGACTGCCCCGCAGCGGTAAGTGGGAACGACCGCCGTCCGCCGCGCACCGACGTCCTCGGTACGCGGTGACAGCACTGGTGCCCGTGGACGACCGATCAGCGTCCACAGATGCCGGGAAGCGACGGCCAGTAGGCGGCCCGACAGGGCCAGGCCCACGAGTCCGAAGACCTGCCAGCGCACCGCCCCCGCCGGGTGCGGTGGTCCGAGGTCGCGCGGGACGACCGGTGGGCTGACGTGCCGCGTCGCCAGATGCGGCCGCCGACTCGCTGGCACCGCTCCCCGAGCCCGGACCGTAGGGCGAGCTCGCGAGGAGAGAGCCGTGACAGCCGAAGCCACCATGACCACCGTCGAGTCCGAGCCGGTCGTACGGCGGGCCCAGATGCAGGTCCGCAAGCGCAACGGTGACGCCGAGCCAGTCGACGTCAACAAGATCGTCCGCGCGGTCGAACGCTGCGCCGACGGACTCGCCGACGTTGACCCGATGCGCGTCGCGACCAAGACGATCAGCGGCCTGTACGACGGCGCGACTACGGCCGAGCTTGACCGGCTGTCGATCCAGACCGCCGCGGAGATGATTGGCGAGGAACCTGAATACTCGCTGCTTGCCGCCAGGCTGCTCGCCGGCTACATCGACAAGGAAGTTCGCAACCAGGGGATCGCGTCGTTCTCGCAGTCGATCGGACTCGGCCACGCCGAGGGCTTGATCGGTGACGACACCGCCAAGTTCGTCAAGGACAACGCCCGCAAGCTGGACTTCGCCATCGACGGCGAGGGGGATCGGCGGTTCGGCTACTTCGGGCTGCGGACCGTCTACGACCGCTACCTGCTGCGCCATCCGTCGAACCGGACGGTGGTCGAGACGCCGCAGTACTTCCTGCTGCGGGTCGCCTGCGGTCTGTCGCAGCAGCCGGCGGAAGCGATCGAGTTCTACCGGTTGCTGTCCTCGCTCGCCTACCTGCCGAGCTCGCCGACTCTGTTCAACTCCGGCACCCGGCACTCGCAGATGTCCTCGTGCTATCTCGTGGATTCACCGCGTGACGAGCTGGACTCGATCTACGCGCGGTACGCGCAGGTGGCGAAGCTGTCGAAGTTCGCCGGCGGCATCGGCATCTCGTGGTCGCGGGTGCGGTCGCGCGGCGCCCTGATCCGCGGCACCAACGGGCAGTCGAACGGGATCGTGCCGTGGCTGCGCACGCTGGATTCCTCCGTCGCGGCGGTGAACCAGGGCGGGCGGCGCAAGGGCGCAGCGTGCGTGTATCTGGAGCCGTGGCATGCGGACATCGAGGAGTTCCTCGAGCTTCGGGACAACACCGGTGAGGATGCCCGCCGCACGCACAACCTGAATCTGGCGAACTGGATCCCGGACGAGTTCATGCGCCGGGTCGAGGCGGACGAGATGTGGACGCTCATCGACCCGGACCAGGTGCCGGAGCTGCCGGACCTGTGGGGCGAGGCGTTCGACACGGCGTACCGGCAGGCCGAAGCCGACGGCCGCGGCGTGCGGCAGGTCAAGGCGCGGGAGCTGTTCGCGCGGATGATGCGCACCCTTGCGCAGACCGGCAACGGCTGGATGACGTTCAAGGACGCCGCCAACCGGACCTGCAACCAGGTCGACCCGACCGGCAAGCCGGGTTCGCCGGTGGTGCACCTGTCGAACCTGTGCACCGAGATCATCGAAGTGTCCTCCGACGCCGAGACCGCGGTGTGCAACCTCGGCTCGATCAACCTCGCCAAGCACGTCACCGCCGAGGGCGTCGACTGGGAGAAGCTGCGGGCGACCGTACGGACCGCGGTGCCGTTCCTGGACCGGGTGATCGACATCAACTACTACCCCAGCGACGAGGCAGCCGCGTCGAACCCGCGCTGGCGGCCGGTGGGCTTGGGTGTGATGGGGCTGCAGGACGTGTTCTTCTCGTTGCGGCTGCCCTTTGACAGCAACGAAGCACGTGAGCTGTCGACGAGGATTCAGGAGGAGATCTACCTCACCGCGCTGGAGACCTCCGCCGAGCTCGCCCGCCGACTCGGGCCGCACCCGGCGTACGCGCAGACCCGCGCGTCGGCGGGGCAGCTGCAGCCGGACCTGTGGGGCGTGACACCGAGTCAGGCGGAGCGGTGGGGCGCGCTGCGCACCACGATTGCGGAGACCGGCTTGCGCAACTCGCTGCTGATTGCGATCGCACCGACCGCCACCATCGCTGCGATCGCCGGTTGCTACGAGTGCATCGAACCGCAGGTGTCGAACCTGTTCAAACGCGAGACATTGTCCGGTGAGTTCTTGCAGGTCAACGCGGCGCTAGTCGCCGAGCTCAAACGGCACAATCTGTGGACTGCTGAGACACGGGATGCGATCAAACGCGCCGAGGGCAGCGTGCAAGGGCTCGACCAGCTGCCGACCGAAACCAGGGAGATCTTCCGCACCGCCTGGGAACTGCCTCAGCGTGCGCTGATCGACATGGCCGCCGCCCGTTCGCCGTACATCGACCAGAGCCAGTCACTCAACCTGTTCCTGGCCGCACCGTCGATCGGGAAGCTGTCATCGATGTACCTCTACGCCTGGAAGACCGGGTTGAAGACCACCTACTACCTGCGGTCGCGGCCGGCCACGCGGATCCAGCAGGCCACCGTGGCCATCCCCACCGCAGCTCAGCAGACCGAACCACTCGAACAAGACGAGGACGCGTCTGCCGTCGCGTGCTCGCTGGAGAACCCGGAGAGCTGCGAGGCGTGCCAGTGACGATCAACCCGACCACCGACTCGGACATCGACACTGGCGCTACCTCCCCGAACCTGACACTCGTCCCCCCGGCCGAGGAACGCCACAACCTGCTCGAGCCGGGATTCGCACTCACACTGCGACCGATGCGCTACCCCGGCTTCTACGACCACTTCCGCGACGCGATCAAGAACACCTGGACCGTCGAGGAAGTCGACCTGCACAACGACCTCGCCGACCTGCGCCGGCTATCGCCGGCAGAGCGGCATCTGGTCAACCGGCTCGTCGCCTTTTTCGCCACGGGTGACACCATCGTCGCGAACAACTTGGTGCTCAACCTCTACCAGCACGTCAACTCACCCGAGGCACGGCTGTACCTGTCCCGGCAGCTGTTCGAGGAAGCCGTGCACGTCCAGTTCTATCTGACCCTGCTCGACACCTACATCCCCGACGACCGCGAACGCCATGAGGCGTTCGCCGCCGTCGAGAACATCCCCTCTATCAAACGCAAGGCGGAGTTCTGCTTCCGCTGGATCGACTCTCTGGGTGACCTGCGGCGTCTCGAGACCGCCGAGGAACGTCGGCAGTTCCTGCTCAACCTGATCTGCTTCGCGGCCTGTATCGAAGGGCTGTTCTTCTACGGCGCGTTCGCCTACGTCTACTTCCTGCGATCCCGGGGGCTGCTCAACGGCCTCGCCTCGGGCACCAACTGGGTATTTCGCGACGAGTCCATGCACATGAGCTTCGCGTTCGACGTAGTCGAGACGGTGCGGCGCGAACAACCGGAACTGTTCGATGACAACCTCGCCGGTCAAGTGACCGAGATGGTCATCGAGGCGGTCGATTGTGAGACCCGGTTCGCCGAAGACCTGCTCGGCAAGGGCGTGCCGGGTCTCTCGCTGGCAGACATGCGCAGCTACCTCGAGCACGTCGCCGACCGACGGCTCACCCAGCTCGGCATCGCCCCGGTCTACGGCACGAACAATCCTTTCTCGTTTATGGAGCTGCAGGACGTGCAGGAGCTGTCGAATTTCTTCGAACGTCGCGTCTCCTCCTACCAGGTCGGTGTCACCGGGCAGGTCGCGTTCGACGACGACTTCTAAGTGGTGGGCGGTGGCGCGGTTACGGTGATGTCGCGCGGATCGTTTCCCTGCTGCCGCTTATCGAGGTCGCCTTCCTTGTTCTCTGTTCCGGAGCGGTTGCGGGCTACCTTGCCTGGACCTTGCACTTCCGTCGCCGCGGCAAGCACCGAAGGTCCTTGTAGGTCCCGTAGCCGGCTTTGTGCGCGCAGTCGAGGCAGAACGGCGTGAACAGACTCGTCGTGGTGTTGCTGAGGGAGGCGAATGTGGTAAGGGCATGTCCAGGCCTTGAAGGTGCCGATCACGGAGCAGGTACGGTCCGCCCACGAGCATGACGCGAGCCGAGTTCGTAGCTGCGCTTCCGCGGAAGGTGGCGGCCGCGGGGGCCTTGGTGACGGACGCTGGCGGTCGCGTTCTCCTGGTCAGGCCGACCTATAAGCCGGGCTGGGAAGTGCCCGGAGGATGTGTCGAGCAGGGCGAGTCAGCGCGTGCGGCGTGCAGCCGCGAGTTGGTGGAGGAGCTGGCGCTCTCGGTGCGGCTGGGGCGTCTTCTTGTTGTCGAGCATCAGACACTTGCCGATGACAAGGGTGACTCGATCATGTTCATCTACGACGGCGGCACGGTCGCTGGTATTGACGGCTTGACCTTCGCCGACGGCGAAATCGACGAGGCAAGGCTTGTGGAGCCCTCGCGGCTCGTGGAGTTCTTGCAGGACAGCCTGTCGCGCCGCATGGCGGCGGCGGTGCGCGCACGTCGAGAGGGAAAGCTCGTGGAGCTCGTCAATGGTGAGGTGCAGCCCGGCTAACACCTCGGGCGCTCTAACCTCGCTCCGCGCGCACCGTGCGCGCGACCCCCGCCGAGTTGACGGTCAGTGAGATTCGCTGGGGAGTCCTGTCGTCCACGGTAGACGTGGTGAGGGTAGTGCCGCGGGTTGCGTAGCGGCTGTGTCAAACGTCGGCTGTTGGCGGTCGTCGACACCGAACAGTGAGCCGAGCTCGCCGATCACGTTGCGGTCGAGCAGATGGAGGAACAGCTCGGTGAGATCGGGGTCGAACTGGGTCCCGCGTCCAGCCGTGAGCCGTTCTCGCGAGGTTTCGACGTCAAGCGTCTTGCGGTATGGCCGGTCGACGCGCATCGCAGCAAACGAGTCGCAAAGCGTGATGATGCGCGCGCCAATAGGAATTCTGTCGCGGGCGAGCCCGCGCGGGTAACCGTCTCCGTCGAAACGCTCGTGGTGCTGAGCGACGATGTCCGCGACTGGATGGAGGTAGCTCATCCCGGACAGCAGTAGCCGGCCCTGATCTGGGTGTGTCCGAATCAGGCGCCATTCGTCGTCGGTGAGAGCGCCCGGCTTCGCGAGTATGTCGACCGGGACAGCGATCTTTCCAATGTCGTGCAAGCGACCGGCCAAGCTGATGATCCGCTGCGCTTCGGCGTCGAGGCCGACGTGTGCAGCGACGACCGCGGCCCAACGACCGATCGCGGTGCTGTGCTCGTACGGTGCCTGGTAGCCCTCCAGTCGGTCGGCGAGGCGGCAGAGGTGGTCGACAACCCCGTCGCTGGCGTCAGTTCGGTGAACCAGCGCAGGCATGTCTGTCCGGCCGAACATGATGCGGTTGTGTCCGGCGGCTTTAGCCGCGTACATAGCTCGGTGGCCGAGGGTGAGGAGTTCCCGGGCGTCACTCGTGTGGCGGGGCGCTCCGGCAACTCCGATGGAAACGGTGACCGATGCCCATCGGCGGGGATCTACGACGAACGGCACACCCGCGATTGAACGTTGAATGTCCTCGGCTGCCGCCGTCGGCGATGGTTGGTCATGGCCAGACGCCAGGACCGCAAACTGTCCGCCGCCAATCCGCGCCACTACGTCGCCCGGTCGTACAGCGTCGCGGAGCCGATCCGCGACCTGGCACAGCACCCGATCGCCAGCGGCATGCCCGTAGGTGTCATTCAGACTCTTGAAGTCGTCGACGTCGAGGATGAAAAGCGTCAACGGGATATCTGCACGTTCGTTGCGTTCGCTCTCGAGTGAGAGCTGCTCCGTGAAGAACCGGCGATTGTGCAGGCCGGTCATCCGGTCGGTTACGGCGGCGTGCCGTTCGGCGGAGATCAGTCCAGCCATACGGAGGAACACGAGTAGAAACATCAGCGCGGCGCCGCCCCCGAGCACGCTGACGCCATACCGGTCATGCCGCAACTGCTGGAACAACATGATGGCTGGCGTCGTCAATGCTGCTGCGGCGAGCATCGACAACCGAGGCCATCCGGTGCCCGGAGCCGCGGAAGCAACAGGTTCGGCGACCCTGGTCATCGACGGATCAAGCCCAGCAGCCCCGAGCAGCAGGTAGTAGCTCATCCACATGAGGTCGAGGAAGTTGCCGGTCGTATAGGTCCCGTGCAGCTGCTGTGCTGCGTAGGTCGCGTCTGTGGCGAGCAGCAGTCCGAGGCCGGACGCGAGCAGGTAGAACGAGCGCGTGCGTTCTCCAGCTCCCATGACCAGCCGCAGGCCTACCGCGAGAATGACGATGTCCGCTGCCGGAAATGCCAGCGACACCGCCGTCGCGGCCCGCGATCCGGTGCTCGCGTCATAAACGGGGTTGATGAGATAGGTCCACGCAACGACCGCGCATCCGGATGCGATGAGCAGCCCGTCGATCAGCGCGCCGACGTCGCGTCCCGGGGTCCGGCGGCGGATCAGCCACACGAGCCCGACGGCCAGCGGCAGGTAGTGCCCCAAGTAGAGAAAGTCGGCGACCGACGGATAGCTGTTCAGTCCGAGAAGGTCACGGCGGACAAAGAACACGGTGTCGCCGAGCGCATAGATCACCTGGCTGAGACCAACCAGGATCCACGGCGCGACCGCTGCTGGTCGGTGGCGGTGTATCCCGATGAGCAGCGCAATCGCCGCACTCGCGCTCACTCCCACATACAGACCGGCCTTGACGTACATCTCGAGGCTGCCGGACGTTGACTGCGGGACCGCGTGCTGCACAGCGGCTGCGAGCAAGCCGATCAGGAGATACGTACGGCTCGACAGCCGCATCGAGCGTGCCGAATCACGGCGCACCAGAAGTGGGGGTCTCATGCCGGAATTGTTGGCAACATCCGGTCACGCGAACTGGTTCCATACCGGTAACGGATCATGTGGCAGGACAACCTCGCGCACAGTGATTGCTTTGTTGGCTGAGCGTCTCCCGAACGGACACCGCCGGGGCGGCCAAGCCTCCCCAGTTGAACGGTCAGTGGAAGTCGCTGGGGAATTGCCGCATGATGCCGGCGCTGATCAGGTCAGCCACGGCCAGCATGTGCTGGTGGATGCCTTCGTAGTCCTGCACGCTCGCGGCATAGTCGCCGTGAAGTTCGTCGGAGGCTTCGGCCAGGGTCTGATCCAGGTGTTCCTTCATCGCGGCCCGCATGGCGTCATCGGGCCAGGACCGCGGATTGGCCGCTGATAGGAAGTCCGCGATCTGGTTGGCGTTGGCATACCAGCGGGTGTTCGCGTCGTTGAACGCTGCGGTGTCACCGGCCTTCGCGGCTTGCAGCAGCTCGACCGCGATGGTGATGTGGTCATGCAGCAGTGACGTCAGCTGGTTGCCGGCAGCGTCGCCGTAGAACGGCTTGATGGCGTCACCGATGTCGACCTGGTTCTGCAGGAGCCGGCCGGCGGTTGCGTTGAACCCGCCGCTGCCGTCGGCAAAGGTGACGATCGCGAGCCGGGTCCAGGTGACGTGGTCTTCCCATAGCTTGCGCATCTGATCGTGGAGGGCGACTCGGTCCGCCGTCGGCAATCCTGCGCTGCTGGCCGGATCGTGACCGGGATGATCGGCGGCGGCCGCGTGGTCGTGGCTGGGCGCGAACGCCACGAACAGCCCGGTGAGTATGGCGAGGGCGGCCAGGAGGGCCAGCGGGACCGGCCGGTGGCGGGTGGAGGCGGCGCTGGTCATGCTGGCTCCTTACGGTTGATGTACAGGGCAGTCCCGGCAACGGCGCCGAGGAGTTCGCCGACGGAGGTCAGCAGGCCGATAGGGTCGACCGCCTCCGGGTCGCCGATAAGGCCGGGCAGTCCGGTGGTGCGGGAGAGCAGGTAGGCGACGGCGATCGCGGCGAGGAGCACCGCGGCGCAGGCGGGGGCCCATGCGTCGTACCGGGGTCGGCTGGTGCAGGCCGCAGCGAGGAGCAGAAACGCTGCCGCGCCAGCGAACACCGTCGCGAGCCGTGGACCGGCCTCGGTGAAGTGTTCAGGGACGATGCCGGCGTGCACCCCGGCACTGGCGGCGCAGACGGCGGTCAGCAGATAGCGCGGTCCGTTGTCGAAGAAGGCGGCCGACGGGAAACGGCGACGGGACAGCGCTCCCAGTGACTCGGTGGTCATGGATTGTTGGTGTCGCGGCGTCGCTGGTTCTTACCGTCAACGGTCGAAATTCCTGCTGCAGCCTCCGTGGGCGGTAAGAATGGCGATGACGCGGATACAAACAGAGTGTGAGAGCGACCCGTGATCGAGCACGTGACGTCGACCCGGCGTGGGATCCGCCGGAGTGGGACGCGGTCGTGCGCTGGCGCCGGGAACGTCTGCTCGCAGCCGGCTTCGCATCCGATGACGCCACGGTGTTGGCGGCGACTCGCGACGTGGACCTGCACGCACTGCTGGCGCTGGTCGACCGGGGCTGCCCGCCGCATCTCGCCCGCCGAATCCTCGAACCCGCCGGGTCGTCGCCGTGATCAGGTCCCACACTTCGACGGTGACGGAACCGACCGTGCTCGACGCACCGTCTGACGCGTGGATATCTGCGCTGCGCGGCACCGGAGCCAGTAAGGACGACGCGGTCGGCCGGTTGCACGCGATGATGCTGCGGGTCGCCCGCTGGCAGGTGCAGCGGCTACGACACACGCTCGGGCGCATCGACGCCGACGAGCTCGACGTCCTCGCCCAGCAGGCCGCCGACGACGCCACGATCGCCGTGCTCGGGCATCTCGACGACTTCGCAGGCCGGAGCCGGTTCACCACCTGGGCGTTCAAGTTCGCCGTCCTGCACGCGTCGGTGACGCTGCGTCGGCACCGGTGGCGCGACCAGGAAATCCCGACCGAGCCAGAGAACTGGCCGTACCAACCCGATCCGGGCGCGGGTCCGGACCAGCAGGCCGCTGCCGGCGATCTCGCCGCGGCGCTGCGCGGCGCGATCGCGACCGCGCTCACTCCGCATCAGCGTGACGTGCTGGTGTCGCTGGCGATCAACGAGGTGCCGATCGACGTGCTCGCCGATCGGTTGGGAACCAGTCGCGGCGCGCTGTACAAGACCTTGCATGACGCGAGGGCCCGGTTGCGGTCAAGACTGACAGACGATGGCTTCGAACCCCCGCCGAGCCGACGGGAGACGACACGATGACACCAAAGGCCAACCGGATGGTGATGCGGCTGCTGGGCACCGGTGAGTCGGAGCTCAGCTGTGAGGCGTGCTTCGCCCACCTCGACCGCTACGTCGACGTCGAGCTGAGCGGGGGGATGGCGGACCTCGAAATCCCCGGCATGGCCGGTCACCTCGCCAACTGCCCGGCGTGCGCGGAGGAGCACGAGGCGTTGCTCGCCTGCGCGGACCTGCCGCCGGCGCTCCCCGGCCAGGCGCCGTCCGGACCCGACTGACAGGGATCAAGAAGCTCGTCGTGTCGGCGGCGGTAAGGATCAGGTGAGCTGGACGACTTTGCGACTCGCCGGGGTTTGCCTCAAGAGCTCGTTGACGGTGAGCGTTGCCCAGTCCGCCGGGATGTCCAGTAGCAAGGCGTTGAGTTGCTGGACAGAGCCTGCGCCCAGCCAGGTCATGGCGGACTCGATCTCGTACCGGAGGAGGTCCAGCACACGACGCACGCCCGGTTCACCGGCCGCTAGAAGGCCGTAGACGTAGGCTCTGCCGATCGCGACGGCCTTCGCGCCCATGGCGAGGGCTTTGATTACGTCGGTGCCGCGGCGGATGCCTCCGTCAAGGATGACGTCAGTCTTATCGCCGACCGCGTCGACGATCGCCGGCAGCGCTCGCAGGGTCGGGATCGTGCCATCCAGCATGTTGCCGCCGTGGTTGGAGACAACGATCCCGCTGGCGCCGTAGTCGACTGCCTTGCGAGCGGAATCGGCGGTGACAACGCCTTTGATGATGAGCTGTCCGTCCCAGATGTCTCTGATCCACGGGATGTCCTCGAAGGACGGCGTTCGGTCGTAGAGCCGGCCGGCAGCTTCAAGGAAACTCATGGGCTTCCCGTCCGGGCCGCGGGTGTTGGCAGCGACAGGCATCTCGAGGCCGTTGCGCAGCAGAAAGTCCCTGATCCAGGACGGCTTGTTCCATACTTGCGGTAGGAACTTGAACGCTTCTCGCAGGTTCATCGCAGTGGGAAGGCTGGCCCGCTCGCGATAGGGAATCTCCGCACCGACGTTGGGTGCCGCGCTGTCGGCGATCAGGACAATCCCGGCCGCGCCGGCATCTCGAGCCCGTTGGATCATCGGCGCTGTCGCGTCTCGGCCCCCGATGAAGTAGATCTGCTGGTAGACCGGCCCAGTGGCCTCGGCGACAATGTCCTCGATTGATGTGGTGGTCACTCCGCTTACGAACTGAATGGTGCCGTTTGCCCCCGCGGCGTGCGTAGCGGCCAACTCGCCGTCCTGGTGGCCAGCCTTTAGCGCACCTACGGACGACAAGATCACGGGTATGTCGATGTTGTGGCCAAACACCCGCGTGCTGATGCTGCGTTGGGGAGAGAAGACAGCCGCAGGTGGTCTGAAGAGGACGTCTTCGAACGCCTTCTCATTGAGCCGAGCGGTGATGTTCGGCCCGCTCCCGGCGTCAAAGAGTTGAAAGATGGCCTTTGGTGTTCGCCTTCTGGCGAAGTACCTCGCGTCCGCAACAGAGTTGATTCTGCTGACGACATCTTTCATGGCAGCCCCTCTAGGGATTCCGGGAGCCAACGTCGCTCAGATGCTTTCGCGTACGTACCCGGCCAGCCAGCTGCTGAACGGCCGCCACACCCTTGATTCGGCCTGGGCAAAGGTTGCAAGGCTCCGAGCTCCGGCGTGCGAGCTGTCCTCGTGCGACGGTGGTGGTGGTGGTGGTGCTGTGCTCAGGACCAGATGTATTCCTCAGCGATGGCGCCGTCGCGCCACTTGGCGACGGTTACCATGCGGCCGCCGCCCTCGAACTCGCCGATGACGCACGTTCACGGTTGTTTGCCTGTCGGGTGCACGCGGACTCGACAGCGACTTCGACTGCCGACGCGACCGGATGCTGAGCGGCGAACCCTACGAGACTGCGCACCGGGTCGATGGCGATGACACCGGCAGAAGGAACCAGGGTGCGGTTCCACAGTCGACTGTGATCAGTCGCTGGATCGCCGGTGGGTGGCAGTGACATGCAACCGCCTCCACGGCCGAACGTACGCCTCGTGCCATTCCTCGCGCGAAGCGCACCGCCGCAAAAGGGAGTGGTGGCGCAGCGGCCGCCGGTGCGGTGGTCGACGGTTCCGGTGGGCAGTATCACCAGCAGGAGGTACTCAATGACAATGGCGTCGGAGGTTCTCAGTCGGCAAGATGAGGTTCGCTCCTGGCAGGAGGACCTGTACCGAGATGTGCACCAGCACCCGGAGTTGTCGCACCAGGAGCGGCGGACGGCAGGGCTGATCGAAGATCGGCTGAAGGCGGCGGGCTTCGACGTGCATGCCGGGATCGGGGGGACCGGCGTAGTCGGGGTGCTAACCCGCGGTAGTGGTCCGACCTTGTTGTTGCGGGCGGACATGGACGCATTGCCGGTGAAGGAAGCGACCGGTCTGCCCTACGCGAGCACAGTCATGGCCGAGGTGTCCGATGGCCAAACGGTGCCGGTGATGCACGCCTGCGGTCACGACATGCATGTTGCTGCCCTCGCCGGGGCGGCTGAACTGCTCGCCGAAGCGACGACTAGCTGGCAAGGGACATTGGTCGCGCTGTTCCAGCCGGCCGAGGAAACCGGCGACGGCGCCAGAGGAATGGTCAACGACGGACTTGCCCAACTCATACCGACGCCCGACGTCGCTCTCGCACAACACATCCTGCCGGTACCGGCGGGAGTGGTCGGCACCCACGTCGGCCCTGTGCTGTCGGCCGCTGACAGCATGCGCGTCACCGTCTACGGTCGCGGGGGTCACGGTTCGATGCCGCAAGCGACCGTGGACCCAGTGGTGCTCGCGGCGATGATCGTGGTGCGGTTGCAGACCGTCGTGTCGAGGGTGACGCCACCAAGCGAGACCGCGGTCCTGACGGTGGGCAGTGTGCAGGCCGGCACGAAGAGCAACGTCATTCCCGATCACGCGGTGTTGCAGCTCAACGTACGTACCTACAGTGATCAGACTCGTCAGACCGTGATGGATGCGATCCAGAGGATCGTCGTCGCGGAATGCCAGGCCTCGGGTAGCCCCGAAGAGCCGAAGTTCGAACTGTTCGACCGGTTTCCACTCACCGACAACGACCCAGCGATTACGGGGAAGGTGTCCGCTGCGTTTGCTGACTACTTCGGGGAACGTGCGGTGCCGATGGGGTTGCAGACCGCGAGTGAAGACTTCAGTGACATCCCCACCGCGCTCGGTGTGCCGTACACCTACTGGGGCGTGGGTTGTGTCGACCCTGACACCTACCGCAACGCGGAGCGGGCCGGACGGGTGGCGCAGGACATACCGGTGAACCACTCAGCGCAGTTCGCGCCGGTCATCCAGCCAACGCTCGACACCGGCACCGAGGCGCTGGTTGTCGCCGCGCTCGCTTGGCTCGCGCCGCGGTAGCGCCGCCTATTCCGGAGGGGTCCCGCGTACGTGCGGCGCGTTAATTCCGTACCTAACGCCGAGCATCCGAATTGCGAAGCAAGCGGCCGCGGCGCCGAGTGCCGCGGGAAGGCCATAGACCCCAGTGCGCTCGGTCGTCACGGTGATCGCGGCGGCGACCAGAGCAGGGATTGCGTAGAGCCCACTGGTGAGCACGGTTGGAACCTGCCGGATGAGCACGTCGCGGATCGTGCCTCCGCCGACGCCGGTGATCGCGCCGAGGATCACGGCCTGGCCTGCGCCGAGGCCGTGTTCGAGCGCCTTGCTGGCGCCGGTCACGGCGAACAGACTGAGGCCGACCGCGTCGAGCACGGTGATCGGGACTATGTGCTTTTCGAGTCGACGCCCAAGGGCGAACGCCACCAGACCACCGGCCGCCGCTACGGTCAGGTAACGCCAGTCGCGGAAAGTAGCCGGTGGCAGGGCGTTGATGAGGATGTCGCGGATGATGCCGCCGCCGATCGCGGTGATCAGCGCGAGCGTGACGACGCCGACGATGTCCAGCCTGACGGTCCGGACGGCGGTCAGTGCGCCGTTCAAGGCGAACGCGAACGTGCCGGTGAGATCCAGCGCCAGCAGCAGCGGCGGTTCGTTCGTCATCTCCGATGCGCTCCCGATGAGCCGCCACTGTGGCACCCTTCGGCCATGCGGCAGTCGGCCGGGCTCCTCACGGGTGAGAGGGAGCAGGTGCGGCGCCGGGCAGACCGAAGGCCAGTTCGTCCGCGTAGCACCACCACCCCGAACCGCCGAGGCGCAAGCAGTCTTTGCATCCGTCGCTCGAGGGTTCGACATCGCGCACCGTGCCGAGATGTCTGCATGCGTCCGTCATCGACGACCTCCGGGTCTGGTGTTCCACGTCGAGGCTTGCCTCAAGCAGATCACGGGTGGTGAAGCGGCCGCCTGTCGACACGATCGGCATCCAGAACTCCAGATCGAGGGTCATGGCCTTGCGCTGGATGACGATTCGTGATCGTGTCGGTCCGGTTCCGCCCGAGTGACGGTCGCGAGACGATCCATCAACGACGAAGAAGGCCTTATGACCGCATCGAAGCGATGAACAGCTATACGGTCGGCTTCTTCGTGGGGAGCTTGTCCCGTGAGTCGATCAATCGCATGCTGGCCAAGGCGCTCATTCGGCTCGCGCCGGAGGGGCTGTTGTTCACAGAGATTCCGATCGGTGGCCTGCCGTTGTACAACCGCGATCTCGACGCCGACTACCCACCACCCGCGCGAGCGTTGAAGGCAGCGATCGAGTCGGTCGACGCGGTGCTGTTCATCACGCCGGAGTACAACCGCGACATCCCTGGAGGGCTGAAGAACGCGATCGACTGGGCCAGCCGCCCCTGGGGCACGAACTCGTTCGCGCGGAAGCCTTCAGCGGTCATCGGCGCTTCGCCGGGCAAAATCGGCACTGCCGTTGCCCAGCAGAACCTGCGCAGCGTGCTGAGCTTCTGCAACTCACCGCAGATGAACGCGCCTGAGGCCTACATCCAGTTCGTGCCCGGCCTGATCACACCCGATGGCGAGGTGACCGACGAAACGACCGAACAGTTCCTCCGAGACTTCATGACGGAGTTCGAACAGTTCATCGTCCGCGTGCTCACCGTATTGCCGCGCCCGCGGTAACGCCGCAGCAATGCGTGCCGTGCGCTAGACGATTTGTCCCGAGGGCGAGAGATTTCCTCCAGCCCCAGACGTCGGGACAGTTTGCCTATACCGACGCGGCTCGCACCAGACGAGACTCCACCGAATGCGACGCTCGCCAACGCTGACGCCAGCTATTGCTGGCCACGATGCCTCCGTCGATGGCTTTGCAAGCCGGGGAAGAGACGCCAATCACCGGCTGCGGCAACTTGTCCAGCAAGCCGAAGAGTCCTTGGACGCGGCCCTCATCGCATCACGGCTCGTGGACGCTATCGACGACCTTCTCGCGGCAAGGCTGCTCCTCTCCACGGCCTTGATGACGCTGGAGGACTCGCCTCCACTTAGACAGCCGAGGCAGTAACCCCTAGGTCATCTCGCGCGACCGGTCTGTGGGCTCAATTGGGCCGGCTTCAGGCTGCGCGCGTAGTCGGTCAATCAGCTCCTGCTGGGACCTCACATCGAACTTCCGGAATACCGACGAGAGCTGATTGCGCACCGTGCTCTGCGACAAGTGCAGCGTCCGCGCAATGGCTGGCACACGGTCACCACGCATCAGCATCCCGACAATCTCGACCTCGCGCATCGACAGCCGGGACAGCAGCTCCGCTTCGACGTCGTTTACGTCTGGCGCGCGGCGGTAGACGTCCGCTGCCCGCATCGATGCCGCGACTTGTGGAAGTAACTGTGCCGCTTGGTCGGTCTCGGCCAGTAGCTGAAGCGGGTCGGCCCTGGGCAATAGCGCGAACCCCAGGTTCGGACGCGGCAGGAGCGAGGCCACTATCAGATGGCCGGCTACCGGCTTCCCGTTCGCATCCTGAGCATGAGCATCTACCGCGACGCTGTGGTTGCGACGCGCCGCTTCTGCGATCGCCGTGAGAACCCGCAGGGCGTCGGCGTAGACGAAGAGATCGAGAAACTGGCGTCGGAGAACGTCTCGCGGCGGCATGCCCAGAACGTCCTTGACGTCCGCCGTGACGTGCGTAACGCGCAGCCGATAGTCCATCGTGCCCGCAACTGCCACGAGAGCCTCGCCAGCAGGTGCAGGCGACTTACCGTCGCCGTCTGTTTCGATGACGATGAGAGCATGAGTGCGTCCCTCTTGGTTGTTCGGGAGCGCCTTCACCCAGGCACGGACGTCGTGTTCGGACCTGCCGGAACGGAGTCTCCGACGCGTTTCATAGCTGTCCAGGGTGCCATCGGCCACGAGATGCAGCGCGCCGGTCGGTGAACCCGCGACGTAGTCCTCAATGCGCGTGCCGGTTGGGTCCCCACCGGGCTCGAGGAACTGACGCGCACTGGGGCTAGCGAGAACGATTCGACCCGACGGCAGCTCGACGAGCACGGCGTGCGCGGCCGTCTTCTTCACCACCTCACGAATGGCGTAGGCAGGTCGACGGCTCGCGGTGCCCATGGGGCCACCGTGAGGCTCGACACAGGTGTCGTCAATTCGTTAGACGTGAACGATCGCCCTTTCTTCAAAGTTCCAGAGCAAGACGCTCTGAACTGGCAGCGCGGAGGATCAGATCCACCAGTGACGCCAAAGAGACTCGCCCCTTCTCGAGAATGAGATCCGCGCTGAGCTGGAGGACGTCATCTCCGAGTGCGTCCCGACTCGCATCGTGGACGACGATCAATGCGTCCGGCAGAGATGCGCGAAGCTGCGGCAGGGCGGTCGTGCACGTCTCGTCGCGGACGCGGTAGTCGATCAGCAGTACGTCCGGCGGCAGTCGCCTCGCCATGTCAAGACCGCGGGCGAGGCTATCCGCGCCGGCCACGCGGTCGCACCGAGGGTCGTCCTTGAATCGGGACAGCAGTAGCTCCTGCGTGTAGGCATCGCTGACGATCAAGAGGATCGTCCTGCACGTTCCGGCGCTCACTGCGACGCCCCTTCCGTAAGCTCGCGCAGTTCATCGACGATCAGTGTTGGGACGACAAAGATCGCCGCGGTCGCGACCGATGTGGAAGCTAGACAGGGCACAGCACATCGAATATGCGCGGAGTTGGTCTGCGCGGCATGTGGAGGCCCGATGGAGGTGACGGGCTTGCGCGGCCATGGTTCTCCGTTAGCCCCCTGGCGACCCTGTGTCGACGAGTCAGTTTCTGCTTCCGGTCGACTATCGGCGCCCGTCGGCGCCGACTATCTAGACGAAACCTCCTGACTTCTCGTCTACCTGTTTCGCTCGTAGCAGACTGAGCAGCTGTGTCTGCGAGCGCACGCCGAGCTTGCGATAGACGGACGTCAGGTGGTTGCGAACGGTGCTCTCACTTAGGAACAGCTGTCTAGCGATCATTGGCACACGGTCACCCATCAGCAGCCGCATGACGATCTCGACCTCTCGTGATGAGAGGCCGGCCGACGCTGGCAGACGAGCAGTCGCCGGCATCTCCCACAAGCCCGCCAGCACGCCGGTGGCCTCGATCTCGCGGGCGATGTGTTGCAACGTTCGCTCGAGTTCGCCGGCTCGTTCAACAACGCCTGACGGCGTGTCACTGGTGACTGCGAACCCGAAGCCAAGTCCCTCCGCGGCGGAGCCTGCCAGCCTGGTCACCAGCATCCTGCACGGCCGGCACTTACCGTCCGCCGCTCTGAGCCGGATCCGGGTCATGGCGCCGCCCGGCGCCTGTAGGCCTCGCCCGACCCCGACCAGCAGGCGAGGGAGGTCAGCCGGCTCCACGAGCGTGTCGATCGCCTTTCCGACAATGTCACTGGGCGGGTGTCCGAGAAATTGTTCGACTGCGGCGCTGATCCGATCAATCCGCCAGTCGCTGTCCACCGTGCCGAGGACGACGGCGGCCGTAGTGTCCTCAAGACCTCCTGACAACGAGATTTCGCTCGGTTGCGCCAGAAGCAATCCGATGGCGCGTCTGCTGTTTTCAGGTTCTCCGTAAGCCTTCACGCTGGTGTCGACGGTGAACTCGGTGCCGTCCAGTCGTCGGCACTCGCGTCCGATTACGTGATAACCGTCCAGCTGGCCGGCCTCCATCAGCGCCCAACGGGCGCGTGCCCCGGCCTCATCGACCAGAAAGTCGAGCACCACGCGAGTAAGCATCGCCTCCCGTGAGGCGCCGAACAGCGCGACAAACGAGTCGCTGGCCTCGAGGATCTCGCCCGCGTCGAGGCGGAACAGGACAACGGGCAGCCGACTTTGGCGCACCAGTCGCGGTAGGTTGTCCGTCTCACCACCCTCAGCGCTGCTACGTCGAGACCTCATCGGGCACGGCTCGGGGGAGTGGATTCCGCACCGTGCGCGGCGGTTACCCACGCCCGCAATCCAGGCTTTCGACAAATGCCCAAGTAGTGAAAGTGCGTGCCGGCTGAAGTAGATGCCTCAGACATTGCTCACAGGTGCGGCTCCGCGCGACGCGGCCACGAATGGCCCCGTCGCCGCTTCGTCGGGTGTATCGGCACGCACAATCTCTAGCGGCATGGGCACCTGCGCGCAATAGACGATTCATCACGTTTGCCGAGACATTTCCTCCGACACGGCGACGCGGTCGTACCTGCACCGGCGGCTCCGGCCAGCGGAGCCTCAAGTGGAGGCAGCGTGGAGAGGCTCTCGTCCACAGCAGCTTCTAGCGCCGAGGTGCGAGTCCGAGGTCAGTCAGCGCGGTTGGGCCGCCGGTCGCCCTGCGTGCGGTCGTGGGTACGCCAACCGATGGAGCCGGCAATGCTGCGTCGAGTCGCAGCGGCCGGTCTCGCGCCTCCACCACGTCATGCGGGCCCTCGGAACGTCGCGGGTGGTACGGGGTGATGAGGGAAGGGCTCGCGGTCGGCACGAATCTGTCCCGCGCGGCCTGGCTGCGCTGCCGCCGTTGCCGGCGCATGTCGTAGATGAGCATCGCCACGGGCACGGCGAAGAAGCCAAGCAGGACGCCGATCACGATCTCCCAGGTATTCGTGTCGAGCGCATCGTCCACCAGATGTCCTCCGTTCCAGGCCGCATCTGTGCGATATCGAGTTCAGCAGCACGGTTTCGGCGTCGCGTGTCCGTCACGTGGAGGCCGGGTGGAGGCGATGAGCGGGGGTATCGGGCCAACGGGGACAATCGAAGTGTTCGTCGTACCGGTGAAAGGGGGGTAGGTGGCAACCGTCCTCGTGGTGGAAGACGAACGCAAGCTTCGCGAGCTGCTGCGGTCGTACTTGGAGCGGGACGGGCTGTCCGTGCTCTCGGCGGGGTCTGGCGCGGAGGCATTGGCCCTGGCGGCGGACGCCAAGCCGGACTTGGCCATCCTCGACCTGGGCTTGCCCGATATCGACGGGGAGACGGTCGCGGTGGAACTGCGTGAGCGCTCGAACATGCCAATTGTGATCTTGACCGCGCGCGCCGAGGAAGCTGACCGGATACGCGGACTGCAGCTGGGCGCCGACGACTACGTGACGAAACCGTTCAGCCCCCGCGAACTGGTGCTGCGGGTGCGCGCCGTGCTTCGCCGCGCGGCAGGGGTCGCGGATGTGGCGGAAAAACGCAGCTACGGTGCGGGCGCCGTCGTCATCGATGAGCCGACCAGGTCGGTGTTCGTGGACGGACGCGAGGTGCAGTTGACGCCGACCGAGTGGGGCTTGCTGCTCGCGCTATCGGCGGCCCCAGGACGCGTATTTTCACGCGCCGAGTTGATCAACAGGGTGCGCGGACACGAGTTCGAGGGTTACGAGCGCAGTGTCGACTCGCATATCAAGAACCTCCGTCGCAAAATCGAGCGAGACCCGCGCCGTCCGGCGGCAGTGTTGACCGTTTTGGGAGGCGGGTACAGGTTCGGCCTGCCCCGGGACCGCTGACAGCCGCGTGTTACGCCGCCGCAGGCTCCGCGCATGACGCGGTCGGTTCCTTCGCGCTGCCTGCGGCATCAAAGTGTTCATCGACTAGCTGCTCGATCCGGGCCTTGTCGACGTCATCTCCGAGATAGGCGAGGGCCGCCGCGGTGGCCGCCGTCCGCGCCCGCCGCTGCAGTTCGCGGTCGGTCCGGCCGGACAGCCATCGGTACTCCTCGACGCCTGCGCGTCTGCCCTCCTCTACGAGGTGGTCGCGCATGGAACGCGCCTGCTCGGTGATGGCCCGGGCCTCGCGCCGGGCGGCAGCGCGGATCTCCTCGGCTTGTGCTTCCGCCGTTGTCTGCCGCCGCTGTGCGTCGCGGGCTGCTGTCAGCGCCTGCATGAGCGCCTGTTGCCGCGCCTGCATCCTGGCGCGGATTCGCGGCACGACGAAGCGCGTCATCACAATGAGAACGACCAGGAAGGCCACCAATTCGATGACGAACGTGGCGTCCGGGACGAGGAAGTTGCGGGTCTCTAGCATTTGCTTACCTCTCTCATAGGGATTCGTGGCCGACGCTGTCGGGCGCTGCCTGTCCCTCGTTCGGGGCCGGTAGAACCGCCAAGAAGTAGAGGAGTGTCAGCAGGGCGAAGATGAACGCCTGTATGGCACCGACGAATACGTCGAATAGCGTCCACAAAACGTGCGGGACCAGCGCTACTGGCGCCGGCAGGATCTCGCCGATCAGCACCACCATCAGTGCGCTCGCGAACACCATTCCGAACAGCCGCAGCGAGAGTGTGAGCGGTTTGATCACTTCCTCGAGGAGTTTGAAGGGCGCTAGCCACCAGGGGCGCAGGTAATGCCGCAGGTAGCTGCGCACGCCGCGGACTTGCAGCGCGGTGAGATGGACCGTGCCCATCGCGATCACCGCTAGCGCCAACGTCAGGTTGATGTCGGAGGTCGGCGCCGGGAGCGGAGATCCAGGGATGAGATGCAGCCAGTTGGCGACGGCCACGAACCAGAACAGCGTGACTGTTGTCCCCACGACTCGTCCGCGGACGTGCGCGGGCACAGGCTGAGCTGTCCGGTCGGCTGCGTCGACGCTCATCTCCCACAACAAGCGAATGCCTGTCGGCACGCTCGTCGCGGCACGCCGCTGCCCCGCGAGTCCGAGCAGCAGCACCGCGGCTGCGACCACGAGCGTCGCCACCGCGACGTCGGTCTGGATATCGAGCGAGCTCATAGCTAAAGAGACCTCATAGTTGGAGTTGTTCATGACGGTGCCCGTGCATTGGCGGCCACCGCTTCACGGTCCGCGGTTGCCTGTGCAGTGGCGGCGGCCACCACCGTCTCCTTGGGGCGGTGGTCAGTCGCCAGGTGCGCTTCGACCTCGGTGCGGAAGGAAAACCGCAGTGGGCATCGTGGGCATTGGTGAGCGGGCATCAGAACCTCCATGACGCGAAGTGCTCTGCGTCTACTACACGACGCGCATGCGTAGTCGATACGCCGCTTGCGTGGAGTCGAAGTGGAGATGGCTCAGGGCGAGTTGGTTCAGCCTTCGAACGCGGGCAGCTGAACGATGAACGTCGTACCGACGCCTGGTTGGCTGCGGACGGAAACTGTCCCGGAGTGGGCCTGAACGAGCCCAGCGACAATCGCCAAGCCAATCCCGGTGCCAGACACCGCGCCGGCGTTCGAGCCACGCCAGAACCGGTCGAAGATCAGCGGAAGGCTCGCCTCATCGATGCCGACGCCAGTGTCACTGACGGACAGCACCACCGACTCGCCTTCCTGCTCCACGGACACGTTGACCCGGCCGCCAGCAGGCGTGAACTTGGCGGCGTTCGTAAGGAGATTCAGCACTATTTGGCGGAGGCGGTCGGGATCGCCGACCACCTTCGCTTCACGTAACGCGCGATGCACCGAAATGTCGGCGGCTTCGAATCGCGGACCCAGCGCATCCAGGGCAGCCGCGGTGACTTCAGCCATATCGGTGGGGGTCGAGCTCAATTGGAGGGTTGCGGCATCGGCGGCCGCAAGGACCTGCAAGTCCCCGACGAGTCGAGCCAGTCTGAGCACCTCTTCGTTCAACGAGACGATCTCGTCCCGGTCCGGCTCGATGACGCCATCAATCATGGCTTCGCAGCTCGCCTGGAGCACCGCGACCGGCGTACGCAGTTCGTGGGCGACGTCGGCAACGAGGTTGCGGCGAAGTTGCTCTTGTCGGGCCAGGGCTTCGGCCATCGCGTCGAAACTGGCAGTGAGCTCGCGGATCTCGCCCGGCGCGTCGACGGCACCAACGCGCGCCTCCCGGTTGCCGCTCGCGACGGCACGGACAGTCGCGATTAGCCGTGAAATCGGCCGGGTCAATCGACGGGAGGCGACAGCGGCGACGGTCAACGCGAGGAGGCAGGCCACGCCCGCGGCGGCGAGTACGGCGAGGAGGAGAGATGTCTGAAGGTGCTGCGCGGAAGCGTCGATGCCTCGACCGTTGAAGCGGATGACCAATGTCCCGACGGTCTGGCCGTGCACGTTGATCGGATAGCGCCGGGCGTCCGATGCTCGAGTCACCCCGGACCTGGAGGACACGACAGGTTGTTTTTCCGCGTTCAGGACAGCGATCTCCGCGCCGGTATGGCGAGCCAATACCAAGGCTGGCTGCAGGTCTGCATCACTCCAACCGGGAGTGCCGGTGTTGTAGCCCGACGCGGCGTCTGCGACCAGGGACCGGGTCAGATCCGTCCGCCGCTGCTTGGCGAGTGTCGACAGGTCACGTTCGCCGAAGATAACCGCGAGTGTGGCGACGAGACCGACGGAGACACCCGCAACCAGGACGAAGGCGAGAGTCAGTCGCCACTTGATGCTCCCTCCGATGCGCTCGCCGGTGGTCGTCGCGGGATTCGCCGTAGGGAGCGACGGATTCACCGGCGTATCCACAGGTTGACGCTAACGCCGATCCCGGCCGGCCGGTCTCCGTTGCCCGACCCAGCCGCCACGACGACATGCCGGCAGCCAGCCGGTGAGCAGTTCAGTGGGCCGGCACCCGCTCAAGAATCCGTACCGAGCGTCGCTGAGTGGGCGCGTCGAAGGTGACCACGTTGCCGACACGATGCCCGAGCACCGCACCACCCAACGGCGACGTCACCGAGATGCGGTGCTGGTCCAGGGGTGCTTCGAACGGATGGACGAGCAGGAACTCCTCGGTGATCTCGCCGTCATCATCGGACGCAGGCAAGAAGGACACCGTGATCCGGTCGCCGAGTCTGACCTGGTCGCCGGCGGTCGGATGCGTTGGAATTGGCCGTGCCCTAGCCAGGACGGACTCGATCCGGCGTAGCTCCGCGACGCCGTCCTCGTAGGCGAGCCGTGCCAGTTCTTCGTTTGGGTTCTCGCTGATCACCCGCAGTAGCGAAGGCAGGGTGGTGGTCCTGATCTCTTCGGCCCTCCGTTCGAGCAGCACCTTGCCCTCGGTGGTCAGCACCGCGTCGTAAGCTTCGCTCGCCTGGCGCGGCGCCCGGCGCTGGCGTGGCTGCGCCGAGTGTTCCAGCAGCCGCATGACGACCTCCTCTTGTTGATGAGGCCAGGACAGCCGACCCGACTGCAGGCGACGTGCCGACTCTGTGCATGTGGCATGGAGGAGCGTCCGCGTGCCGCGCATCGGCCATGCTGTTTGCCGGGAACGCGGGCTTTGGGCTGGTCACGCCGATCTGGGGACGGTGCACGGCTCAGCAGCGGGGAATACCGTGATGACCGCTACCGATAACCAGCCGTCGGCGGTGGATCGGAGCCTGGGCAAATGAGCGTGCCGCTGTGGGGGTGGCTGGCGACTCTCGTCGGTATCGGCGCGCTGGTGGCCGTCGACATCCGGCAGACACGCCGACCGCACGAGGTCGGTTTCCGCGAAGCGCTGACCTGGTCACTGGCTTATATCGGTGCGGCCCTCGTCTTCGCAGCCGCGCTGGGTGCGTTCGCCGGCGCTGGCCCAGCCACCGGGTTTATCACCGGCTATCTGGTCGAGAAGAGTTTGTCGGTCGACAACCTGTTCGTTTTCGCTGTCATCCTTGCTCAGTTCGCTGTTCCGGCGCGGCACCAGCAACGCGTCCTGCTTATCGGAGTCATCGGCGCCCTCCTTCTCCGGGCCGTGTTCATCGGTGCTGGCGCCGCCGCAGTGCAGCGGTTCACCGTCACCTTCGTTGTTTTCGGCGCATTCCTTCTCTATACCGCTGCGCACCTGGTCCGGGCCCGCGGCACGTCACCGGACGTCGCGGACACCCTGCCGGTCCGGGTACTGCGCAAAGTGATGCCGGTCAGCACCGACTACAGGGACGATGGGCTCTTGACGCGGGTCAACGGTCGCCGCGCAGCGACCCCTCTGCTCGTGGTCGTCGTCACGATCTTTTCGGTGGACATCATGTTCGCGCTCGACTCGATCCCGGCGATCTTTGGCATCACCGACAGTGCGTATCTCGTCTTCACAGCGAACGCCTTTGCCCTGCTCGGCCTGCGCGCCTTGTATTTCCTGCTGGTTGGGCTTCTCGACCGGTTGGTGCACTTGCACTACGGCCTGGCCGTCGTCCTCGGGTTCATCGGCGTCAAGCTCATCCTGCATTACGTGCACAGCGTCAATGGATCGGTGCCGGAGATCCCCACGGTCGTGTCGCTGGCTGTCGTTCTCGTCGTCCTCACGGTTGCCACGCTCACCAGCCTGCGCGCCACGCGCACGAGTCGCCCCCGGTCGCCGCCACCGCAACCGGCGGCGCCAGTCAGAAAAGATCGGAACGCTGCGATGACCCGCCGAGGACAGCGCGCTCCTCGGGGAGAGTGATGTTCGATCAATTGACCTTGCGGTTGCCCGGTCCGACCGATTGCCGGATCGGATGCAAGGCCCGTGCGAGCCCATGGCAGTTGGTCATCAGCGGACCGGTGGTGCTGTCCACGTCCCCTCCACCTCATATCCAGCGCACCATCAAGGCCGTCGCGCATGGTTGTGGGCAGGAACCTACCTGCGTGGAAGGGAATACCGTGTTCGCGTCGTGGCTCGACGCCGAAGGGGTTAACCGAGCAGCCCAGCGCGGAACGCCCGGCTGGCGTCGCCTCAAGATGCCTGCGGTGATGATGATCGCTGCGGTGGCGGTCACCCTCATCACCGCGTGCGGTCAACGCAACGACTTCTCTGCGACCGAACGTGCCCTGCCCCATGCGGTCAACGTCGACGCGGGGCCGCTCGCGCTGCGCAACCTCCGCGTTGACCTGATTGAGAGCCCGCCGTTCGACTCGGTGCGGGCAGCCTTGCGCGGTGCGTTCATCAACACCGGCAGCGGCCACGACGAGTTGCTGCGCGTGACGAGCCCGGCCGCTAGCAGCGTGCGACTCTCGCCAGCCGGCGATGCGCACTTTGCCCCGGTGCCGCTCCCGGTCGGTGCCGCTCAGAGTTTGCAGCACCAGACGGAGCGTGCATGGCTGCTGCTGGGTGAGCTACGCGAACCGCTACGCGCCGGCGGCTCGATTCCGGTGACCTTCCACTTTGCCCAGCAGGGCAAAGTGACGGTGACCGTACCTGTCACCGGTGCATGAACGCGTGCGAACTGAAGCAGCCGTACTGTGTCTGCGTCGCCGACGTACTCGGCGACGGTTCTTTTCCAAGCCCAGGGGCGGCAGCGACGATCGACTTCACAATCAGTTGATCCGTGTGGCTGACGGTTAGATGCTTGATGAACTCGCGCGGCATCCGAGGTCGGCGAGCTGTTGGACGAACGCGCGCGCGGTGTCGATGTTGGCGATCGCGGCTGTCTCCGTCACCTCGAACACCATGCGCTCCGGAGGTACGTCGTGTTCCCCGAGCAGGTCGGCGATGTACCACGGCAGGTCTGGGTCGCGGAGCGAGTCTGCGGACAGGTTCACCTCGATCCGGGGATCATCCGGTTCGGTCAGCATCGCGGCTAGTGCCGCCGACTCTCGGATCACCCAGCGGTCGATCGAGGGGCCGAGGCCGTGCTTCTCGGCGATATCCAGGAAACGGTCCGGCGTGATTAGCTCCTTGCCGTCGCGCATTCTGACCAACACTTCGACTTGGGTGACGCGATCAGTAGCGACATGAACGATCGGCTGCGCCTGCAGCATCAGAAGGTTGTGGTCGAGCGCCTCATGGATGCGATCCAGCCAGCGAAATTCGCGACGGTGTCTCGCATGAATTGTGCGAAGTTGCTCGGGGACTTGTGCTCGCTCGGTGCGCCGGATGACATGCGTCGCCCGCCAGAGGACCGCCGCGCCTATCGAGATCGCCGCTAGCGTCAACAGCGTGATACCGAACGGCGGGTCGTACACGCCGTACCGTTCACCGGCCCATGCCAGCAGGCCCAGTCCCACGGTTCCGACCATGAGGCAAGGGATGCCGAGGCGTGCCAGCCATCCCGCTGAGCTGCGTTCCAGCAGTAGGGCGACCAACCCGCGATCGGGTCGCAGCGAGATACCCGATCGTGAATGCGGCCAGCCCCGTCGCTTGCAGCAAGAGGAATGCATTTCGGGCAGTGGCGACGACCCCGATGCCGAGCAACAGCAGTCCGGCTGCAGTCAGGACGGACATGCGCCCGGGTTCGTCCGCCAGGCCAGGCACTGGGGGTGCGACTTCGATCTGGACGTCAACCCCGGCCAGCAGGCGGTGCCGATGGCCAGGAGGCAAAGCGCAGCGTTGGGCTGAGTCGCCACCCACTCGCTGTGGGCCGCCGCAAGCTGACGCTCGTCTGCGAGCCATCCAACCAGCACGACCACGCCGACGATGGCGATCAACGTGGCGAAGGTTCGCGCGCCGGGGATGCCCGCTGGGAGCCAGAGCGCTCTTGCCCACGTTCTTGCGTCGGCTACTTCGCCCAATCTGCTTCCTCCGACGACTCCTGCCTCTGCAACTGACCGACGTCATCAGTGACAGATCCGCCGCGTGTGTCCGTTGTGTGGAGTCGGCGTGAAGATGCAAGTCGCGGGCCTAGTGAGCCCGCCATTGTCGGTCATGATTGGCGGAGGGTCGGCAAGGCTGCGGTGCACGGAGGGTGCAATGGCGACAACAGAACCCGATGGCAACGCCTCCACGCCAGTACCCGACAGGGCGCATGTGACGCCAGGGCACAGCAACGCTACGGACAGCGATCCGCGTGCTGTGTGGCCGGCTCGGGGCCACCGGCCGACGCCGAAGGGCCGCCCAGGTGACAAGCAGAGCAGTGCAATGCCGCGTCGGCCCCGCCTAATGTGGCTACTGCTCGGGCTGTTGGTGCTGAACTGGGTGATCTCGTCCCTCTTCCTGCGCACCCCCGAACCCGCCCAGGTGCCGTACTCGTTCTTCCGCACCCAGGTGCAGGCCGGAAACGTGACCGAGGTGACGGCTGTCGACGACGCGATCGACGGGCGGTACAAGAACGCCGTCCCCCCGCCGCCTCCGCCGGGCTCCTCAGAGCAGACGCAGCGGAAGCCCCAAAAGGAGTTCAGCACGCACCGGCCAGCGTTCGCGGCGGACGACAAACTGTTTGACCTGTTGGCCAGCAAGAACGTCACGATCAGCGCTAAGCCGAAGCCCGGACCATCGCTGCTCGAGCGATTACTGCTCGGGTTTGGGCCGACCCTGCTACTGGTAGGGCTGTTCTTCCTGTTGCTGCGCCGAGCGGGCGGTGGCGCCTCTGGACTCACGGGGCTCGGCAGGTCGCGCGCCAAACGCTATGCACCAGAGGGCAGCCCGCGCACGACATTCGCTGACGTCGCCGGCATCGACGACGTCGAGGACGAGGTCGCGGAGATCGTCGACTTCCTGAGAAACCCCCTCCGGTATCGCCGCCTCGGCGCGGCGATGCCGAAGGGCATCCTGCTCGCCGGCCCCCCGGGCACAGGGAAGACCTTGCTCGCGAGGGCCGTTGCAGGTGAAGCGGACGTCCCCTTCCATTCTGTGTCCGCATCCGAATTCATCGAGATGATCGTCGGCGTCGGTGCTAGTCGGGTCCGCGATCTGTTCGATCAGGCCAAGTCCGATGCACCCTCGATCATCTTCATCGACGAGCTCGACGCGATCGGCCGTGCTCGTGGAGGCTCGATGAGCATCGGCGGGCACGACGAGCGCGAGCAGACACTCAACCAGATCCTCACCGAAATGGACGGGTTCACCGGCCGGGAAGACGTGGTCGTGCTGGCGGCTACCAACCGTCCAGAAATCCTCGACCCCGCACTGCTGAGGCCGGGCCGCTTCGATCGACGGCTCATGATCAACCCGCCGGACATGAAGGGGCGGCGGGAAATCCTCGCCGTTCACGTCCGGTCGGTTCCTCTGGATGCGGACGCCGACCTCGAAACCATCGCTGCGTTCACGCCGGGGATGGTGGGAGCTGATCTGAAGAACCTCGTTAACGAGGCCGCGCTATTGGCCGCGCGCCGCGGCGGCGACGCTGTACGCCTAAGGGATTTCACCGACGCGCTGTCAAAGATCCAGTTGGGCAGCGAGCGACGGATCGTGATTTCCGCCGAGGAGCGTCGGCGCACCGCCTATCACGAGGCTGGCCACGCCCTGATGGGCATGCTCACCCCGGGCGCCGACCCGGTCCGCAAGATCTCGATCGTCCCCCGCGGTCATGCCCTCGGTGTCACCTTCCAAAGCCCGGACACGGATCGCTACTTCTATAGCGAGGCCTACCTGCGCGGGCGCATCGCAGGCATGCTCGCCGGACGGGCCGCCGAACAGATTGTCTTCGGTGACGTCACGACTGGGGCGGAGGGCGACCTCGAGCAAGCCACGTCGCTCGCCCGGAAGATGGTGGGCCGCTGGGGAATGTCCGAGCAGGTAGGCGCGATGTCGGTGTTGCCGGATCCGCGCGGAGAGCAGCCGATGCTCAACGATGGAACTGGCAGTCCACCCGCCATGCGGGAGCTCGTCGAGATGGAGGCACGCCGCATCCTCGATCAGTGTTCTCGACATGCTCTCGACGTCCTGGACGCCGAGCGGTCGCGTCTTGACGCGTTGGTGCAGGCGCTGCTCACCTCGGAAACGCTTGACACGGCCGAGGCTCACCAGGCGAGCGGCCTGCCGCTTGCATCCGGGATCTCAGAACGTCCGGCACAGTAGCCCGCCCGAGTATTTTCGCGGTGGGCCCGTCGTGCGGTCTGCTCATCGTTCCTCGGCATCCGACTGTACGGCGGCGACCAGATCCCCGTCGCTGCCGAGTCCCACATTCAGGGCGTCCAGCACCCGAGGAACCGCGACCGGCAACGGTCCGTTGGCAAGGGACGTGAGCTCGTCCGCGCGGACGTCCGCGACCGCTCCGGCCGCTCCGCGCAGATAACAAACCCAGGCACCGAGCACTCGGGCGGCTCCGCGTGGCAATCGTCCAACGGCCCGCTCCGCCCGCAGTACGGGCAGGACACGTACGGGCAACTTCTGCGACCCATCGGTGGCGATCTGGTCGAGCCGATGGCGTATTCGCGGATTGGCGAAACGGTGCAGCAACGCCGATTGGTAGGCGGCGACTTCGTCTCCCCGTAGCGAGAGGTGACGGGATGCATCCGACCACCACTGCTGCATCCACTGACGGCAACTGTTGTCGCTGGCTGCCTCCGCAACGGTGCCGTGACCGCGCAGCAGCCCTGTGTACGCCAGCAGCGAGTGCGCGCCATTAAGCAGCCAAAGCTTTCGCTGCTCGTAGGGCGCGATGTCGTCGGTGAAGGTGGCCCCTGCGTCCTCCCAACGTGGGCGGCCTGCGGGGAAGTCACCGCTAAGGACCCACTCGGAGAACGACTCAGTGGTAACTGGGCAACCGTCGGCGAATCCGGTGCCGGCAAGGACGGTGTCGCGGTCATCCGGTGCGCCCCGCGGTGTGATCCGGTCGACCACGGTGGTTACGAAGGTGACCGATGCATCGATCCACGCGGCCAGTCCGGGATCGACTAGCTCGGCTAGGTCGCGCACTATCTCGGCGGTCACTGCGCCGTTGCTGGGCAGGTTGTCACAGGAAACGAGCGCGAGCGGCCCGGCGTCAGCAGCGCGCCGCGCGGCGCAGCCGGCAACGAGCCGCGCCGGGGGAGTGGTGACCGGGGCCCGGAAGTTCCGGCGAAGAGCGGCCAGATCCGTCTGTAGCTGCGTCCGGTCTCGGTCCAGCCCGCCGCCGGTGCCGCGGAGGTAGCCGGCCTCGGTGACGGTAATGGTGACCGCGTGGACGTCGGGGGAGGCGAGGTATCCCAACCAGGCGCCGTGGTCGGTTCCCGCGTGGGCGCGGGAGATGCTTGCGATCACCTGGAATCGGTCGCCGTCGGCGGCGCGGGTGATGAGGGTGTAGAGGCCGTTCTGCGATTCCAGCGACTCGGCCAGCGGCGCCGACCGGCCGGTGAAGGCGGCGTATCCCCATTGCTCCGTATCGGGGGCTCGGGCCGTGTACCAGGCCTGGTGCGCACGGTAGAAGTTGCCCAGGCCCAGGTGTACCAGCGTCACCGGGGCCGCGGCGGGCCAACCACCGGCGGTGCGAGACAAACGACGCCCCGACGAGGGGGAGGCGGTCACAGCTTGAACACCTCGCGCGGCTGGTCGTCAACCAGGTGACGCGCGATGTCCATCGCCTCGTTCTCGTCCAGCTGCTGCTCGGCGACCAACTGCGCCAGCCAACCGGCGTCAAGCCGCCGGGACATGTCGTGGCGGGCCGGAATGGAGCAGAAGGCGCGGGTGTCGTCGACGAAGCCGGACAGTCGGTAGAACCCTGCGGTCTCAGTCACCGCAGCCTGGAAGCGGCGGATGGCATGTGGGGCGTCGAGGAACCACCAGGGCACGCCGACGTAGACGCTCGGGTAGAAACCGGCGAGCGGCGCAAGCTCCCGTGACCACACCGTCTCGTCCAGCGTGAACACGACCAGGTGGAACCCCGGGTGCAGCCCGTATCGCTCCAGCAACGGGTGCAGCGCGTCGGTGAACTCCGCCCGGACCGGGATGTCGTTGCCCGTGTCCGAGCCGAACCGCTGAGTTGTCGGTCCCGAGTGCCCGCGGCGCACCGCGGGGTGCAGAGTCATGACCAGCCCGTCTTCGCAGGACATCCGGGCCATCTCCAGCAGCATGTGCCGCCGGTACGCCGTCGCTTCGCCCGCAGTCACGTTCCCGGTGAGCGCTGCCCGGTGGATTCGCTCCGCCTCGGTCGGGTCGAGCGGATCGGTGCGTACGTCGAGGTGGCTGTGGTCGGCCGAGACCGCACCGTGCGCGATGAAGTAGCGACGGCGGGCCTCCAGCGCCGCCACGAAGCCGGCGTGGTCGCCGGTGTCCACGTCGGCGGCTTTGGCTAGATCTGCGATCGCCGCACACCAGCCGGACGTGGCCGGCTCCAGGTAGCGGTCGGGCCGGAACGTCGGGATGACCCGCCCGCCCCAGGTGGGGTCGGCAGCCAGCGCGGCGTGCGCAGACAGGTCGTCAATGGGGTCGTGGGTCGTAGCGAGCACCGCGATGCGAAAGCGTGCGTACAACGCCCGCGGCCGGTAGCCGTCAGTGACTAGCCGCTCGGCCACCTGGTCGTAGATCGTGTCTGCGGTGTCCGCGGAGAGCTTGAGACGGACGTCGAAGATGTTGGCGAGCTCGGACTCCAGCCAAAAGCGGACCGGCGCGCCGCGATACAGGTGCCAGTGCGAGCAGAGGAGCCGCCACACCTCGCGCGCCTCTGTCTCCGAAAGGGATTCGCGGCCGACGCCGAGGACGTCCAGCCCGATTCCCGCCGAGTGCAGCAGCCGAGTGACGTAGTGGTCCGGCGTCACGAACAGCGTGGCGGGGTCCGGGAACGGCTGGTCGTCGAGGAGCACCCGCGCATTCACGTGGCCATGCGGAGAGGTGATGGGCAGATCCCGCACCGTCTCGTGGATTCGTCGGGCGACCGACCGGGTGTCGGGGTCTGCCGGGAACAACCGGTCCGGGGAGAGCCCGAGCGGAGAGACCACTGGGGTCATGTCTTCATCGTGGTGAGCCTGGGGGGCACGCACAAGGTCTAGCGATCTGCCGAGGATGGCTACTGCGGTACGTAAATCAAGGGATTGTCTGCGTCCCGTGCAGGGTTAACGCTGAGATCGGTCGGCACCGATCCGCACCCTCCCAGGGATGAGGAGGCTGCATGGCGCGAACGGCTCACCCGGGTTCGCCGCAGTCGCTGCTGCCAGTAGTGACGATTGCCGCACTGTATGGCGCCGGCGGCTCCTTGGTCGGTCCTCGCGTGGCTGCGACACTGAACGTCCCGCTCCTCGACCGCGGAATCCTGTCGGCGGTCGCCCGACATATGCATGTGAGCGAGTCGGTGGCCGCCCAGTACGACCCCGACGTCGACAAGCCGCCGAGAAGCGGCCTGCGCCGCTGGCTCGACGGCCTCTCACACGGGGTGACGGCTGACGGCAGCCCCGTGTCCGGCCCGGACGATGACGAGGCCCGGTACCGGACCGAGACCGAGCAGTTCCTGGCGCGGGCGACCACCGCCGGCGGTGTCGTGATCGGCCGGGCGGGTGCGGTCGTGCTCCGGGACCGGCCGGGCGTGCTGCATGTGCGGCTCGACGGGCCGCGTGCGGCCCGATTGGGACAGGGGATGCGGATCCAAGGCATCGACGCGGCGACTGCCGAGCGGCGCCTTGACGCCAACGACCGCGCGCGGAAGGACTACGTCCGCAACAACTATGACGTGGACCCGGACGACCCGGACCTGTACCACCTTCGGCTCGACAGCACCGTTCTCGATCTTGACAACTGCGTGGAACTGATCGCATCGGCGGCCCGCGCGCGCGTCCGCCAAGCTTCGTCCGGCCGGCCCGAGGGAGCGCTGGGCCAGCGCGTGCGCGGTGCAGGAGGGGACGGCAATCCTTGACCACATCGGTCCTGCCGCCGGCCACAGGCACCGCGGCAGTCGAGCCGCCGCTCGGAAGCAAGCTGGGCGTCGTCCAGTACCTGGGCTACGCCGGCGGTGATGCGGCGAACAACCTCACGTTCACGCTCGTCTCGATGTTCCTGCTGGTCTACTACACCGACGTCGTGGGCATCAGCGCCGCCGCCGCCGGGACGCTACTCCTGGTGGCCAGGGTGTGGGGGGCCTTCACCGACGTGTTCGCCGGGCGGTTGGTGGACCGGACCAACACGCGGTGGGGACGATTCCGGCCGTATTTCGTCGTCGCCGCCGTCCCTTTGATGGTGCTCGCGGTAGCGGTGTTCAGCATTCCGCGGTCGCTGTCCGAAACGGGCTCGCTGGTCTGGGCGTACGTCACCTACATGCTCTTCTACCTTGCGTACAGCCTGGTCAACATCCCGTACGGCTCCCTGGCTTCGGCCATGACTCAGCTGCCGGACGAGCGGGCGAAACTGTCCAGCGCCCGGTCGATCGGCGCGTCGATCGCGATCGTCGGCCTGGTCGCCGTCGTGGCCCCGCAGGTCAGCAGCACAGGGAACCTGCAGAGTTCACTGACGACGACCACGACGATCTTCGCGGTTCTCGGCATCGCGCTCTACGCGTTCCTGTTCGCCAGCTCGCGGGAGTCGGTGGTCCGGGAGACCGCAAAAACCACGCTCGGCGACACGCTCCGCGGGGTCGGACGCAACAAGCCGTTGCTGATGCTGTGCCTGAGCGCCCTATTCGTCCTCACCGGCCTGTTCATCATGCAGACGCTGCAGGTCTACTACGCCCGCTACGTGCTGGGCCATGCCGACTACACGATCGTGCTGACCGGGCTCACTACTGGCCTGATGCTGGTGGTCAGCCCGCTCATTCCGCGGGTGGTGCGCACCGTGGGCAAGAAGCGGGGCTACCTCATCGCCGGGTCGATCACTGTGCTGGGTGGGCTCGGCGTCGCATTGTCACCCCCATCAGTCCTGGCCTTGCCGTTGGTCTCGTTCGCCGTGTACGGGATCGGGATCGCCGCCGTCCAGTCACTCATGTGGGCACTGCAAAGCGACACGGTCGAGTACGGTGAGTGGCGGTCCGGGGCGCGTACCGAGGGCATCAACTACGCGGCGCTCTCCTTCAGCCGGAAGGTCGGCCAGGGCGTCGGTGGGGCGGTCGCGGCGCTCGGACTCGGGGTGGGCGGCTACGTCGCCGGAGCGGTCGACCAACCCGAGCGAGCGGTGCGGGCGATTCGGTGGACGACAGGATTCGCTCCCGCACTGTTCGTCGGCCTGGGGGCCCTTCTGATGCTGGCGTACCCCCTCACCGAAGGCCGGTTCCAGATGATCGTCCGCGACCTTGTGTCTCGGCGCGGCGCCGACGACCGAGGGGGCAATGACGACGACGGTCAGACGTAGTCCGGGAGCGTCCTTTCACGACAAGCCATGCCAGCGACGCCGGAGCAGGTGCGCGGCTGTCTTCGGTCGCCGGTCGCGGGTGAAGACGCCCTTATTGTTGCCGCCGACGCGCATCACGCCGGGGGCGGTAGCGAAATCAGCGAAGTTCCAGACGTGCTCGCCCACCACCGCCTCGAAGCGATCGAACACGCGGTGGAACATCGCGAGCAGTTCAACTTGGTACTCCTCCGACCAGGGACCGGGCACAGCCTCGTGCAGACCCGCAACGGTGTCGGCCCCGTACTCGGTGAAAATGATCGGCTTGTCGTATGCCTTCACCCACTCCCATGTCTCTGCTTCCAACTCCTCCTCGGCGGTGGCCAGGTCACCGGAACTGACGTACCAGCCGTAGTAGCGGTTGAGCATGACGACGTCAAAGAGGTCTGTAAGCACGTCGATGTCCGCAGTCGCCCCCATGACGTTGGCGAAGCCGACAGGGCGCGTTGGGTCGAGTCGCTTCACCTCGGACACCAATGGCGTGAAGTACTCGCGCGCCTCAGGCGTAACTGATTCCGGCTCATTCGCCAAGCACCAGAGCACAACGCAAGCGTGGTTCTTGTCGCGCGAGATCAGCTCGCGGATGGCTTGGCGGTGTGCCTCCTGTGTCACGGCGTTGACGGTGTCCTCGGAAAAGGTCTTATGCGGCTCGGCGCCGAAGACTCCCGCGGCCAGGCCGCTGTTGATCCCTACCGCGGGGGTCTCGTCGATGACAACGAAGCCGTGTCGGTCCGCATACTCGAGCATCTCTTCGGCATAGGGGTAGTGAGACGTGCGGAACGAGTTGGCACCGAGCCATTCCAGCAACGCGAAGTCGTGGACCATGAAGACGTCGTCGTGTGCCTTTCCACGAACTGCCGCGTCCTCATGTTTGCCGAGGCCACGGAAATAGAAGGGCTCGTCATTGATCAGGAAGCGTGGCCCGTCGACTCGCACTGTTCTGATGCCGACAGGCAGCGCGTAAGTGTCGACGAGCTGGCCGCCCGCAGCGCGAAGCTCGACCGTGAACTCGTACAGATAGCCCTCGCCCGGTCGCCAAGGTCGCACGTCCGGGACCTTCAGCTCACCGGCTGGGCCTACTCCGCTTGCGACCTGGTGGCCCTCGGCGTCGTGAAGGGTCACCGTCACGTTCACGTTCGCCTCCCCACCAGTATCGACCCGGTAAGTGACCGCACCGGTTGTCCCCTCCAGGCCCGTGACGACGGTCAGGTCCTGGAGATAGGTCAATGGCGTCGTGTACAGCCATACCTTCCGATGAAGACCCGCGTAATTGAAAAAGTCATGGAAGACCTGCTGTCTCCGTCTGCCGTCAGGTGTTATTACGACATAGCCGGGCGGGATCGTGTGCCAGGTCAGGACGTTGCTCACGACGGCGGTGACTTGCACCTCTTCGCCAGGGTCGACCAGATTGGTGATGTCGGCTTCAAATGGCGTATAGCCGCCCTCGTGCTCCGCCACCTGCGTCTGGCCGAGCCAGACAACGGCGCTGTGTGTGGCGGCGTCGAAACGAAGCACGATCCGCTCTCCCTGCCAACGCTTTGGGATGCGTGTCCGTGTCTGGTACCAGACGTCGCCGACGTAGTCGTGCGCGGTCGCAGTCGCGAAGAGGTCGTTGAAACTCGCCGGGACGGGAATGTCTCGGGCACGCGGAAGCGGTTGAGCCCACCATCTCTCTTGTCGTCCGCGCCCTTCAGGGTCGAATGTGAAGTGCCAGAGTCCAACGAGAGACTTGCTATCCCGTGTCGTCGTTTCCCGAGGTGTAAGCATCGAGTTCCCTTCACGGATCGATCAGGCCCTCGCGGTGACGAGGGGGCCACGGTGGCGGGCGATACTCGGCGACCTCAAGCCGGAAGCATCTGTCCCCGCGTTAGTGCCGCAGCCGGAAGAGGTCCTCCCCGGCATCGGGGACTACGAGCGTGCCGGGGTCGGCCGCCCATGCCACGGGGTCCACAGCGGCCGGGTCGAGATGGTCCAGGTTTGCCGCCTGCACCTTCGCCTCCGGGATGCCGGTGGCCAGAGTCACCGTCACCCGGTCCCGTTCGCCGTGCACCTCGTCCCAGGTGCCGGCGCCGCGCAGGTGGGTGGAGTGGGCGAGGTCCCCCCAGTGGTAGTCCTTGAACCGGTCCCACTGCTTCACGAAGTAGTCACGACAGTGGTAACCGATCTGTGCGATCGCGGGATGGGTTTGGCTGAACTCGGTGATGTGGGGTGCGTAGATGACGACCTGCCCGCCGTCTGCAACAACGGGCTCGACCTTGTAGAAGCCCTTCGCGCCCGTCCACATGTCGTCGTACTTCTGCGGGAGGACGGACAGCACCCGGCGTACGGGAGTGTCCAGGTAGCGGACGTGGGTCTCGGCCGAAACGTCGGCCGCAGCCGCCCAGGCGGCCTTCGGCTCTCCGAAGGTCAGGGCATGCAGGTCGATGGCTGACCCGTGCGTCGGAGGCACATCAGCGCGGGTCTGCTTCGCACCGGGCGGAGTGATCTCGTCGGGTTCGGCGAGCGCCTTGCCCGACCGGGTAACCACGCACAGCGCGAGCCGCTGTCCGGGGATCATCGACGCCGCGTCGTCGATGAGCTGCCGGACCGGGGTGGTGCCGCGTCGGCCAATGATCTCCGCGCTGGTGATCAGGGCGCCGAGCCAGTGCGAGACGTCGATGAGCTCCCGTCCCGAGACGCCGGGAAAAAGGTATTTGTTCCCGCCGGAAAAGCCGACCACTTCGTGCGGGAAGACCGGGCCGACGATGAGGGTCACTTCGTTCTCTACCACCGCGCGGTTGATCCGGACGTCCACCGGCTGGTGCAGCGCGCCGTCGGACAGCTCGCCGAGACGATCGGCGGGGATTGTGCCGAGGTCGACGAAGGTTGCCGGGTCCCGCCATCGGTGGTTGAGCACGGTCGTGCCTGGATAGCGTTCGTGCAAGCCGTCCTCCGGGTAGCCCAGGTGCGCCGCCAGGGCCGAGTCAGTCATCTCCGCGTGGGTGCCCAGCGCGACGAGGACGGTCAGTCGGCTGACACGGTTGTGCACCGCGGCGTGAACAGCGGTGAGCAGCAGGGGCAGCGGGCAACTGCGGGTGCCGTCCGGCACCAAGACGCAGAGGCTGCGTCCATCCAGGTCGACGGCTGCGAGCTGCTCGTCGACGAAGGAGGCAACCTCTTCCGCGGAGAGCACTTTTCCTGGCCCGCCCACTCGTGCCGCGCCTGCGGCACGAGTCCTTGGAGCAGCAGCACCGGTCATTGAGCGACCTCCTGTGGCCCCGCTCTATCGGCGGAGTTCACTGGCAGTGCGTGCGTCGCACGGTAACTTCTCGACACGTGGGCCGGCTCACTGATCATCACGGTCGACGCCGGTGTGACTTGCTCCAAGCAGGTAGTCGCCCCAGCGCGAAGCTTTGACCGGTGACCGAGACCGATGCGGGGTCGGGACGTGGCGGGAATCGAGGGTGTCCATGAGCCGGTCGCGTGAACCGTTGAGGCGGTACGCCAGGCGGCTCAACATCCGGCCGTGGGGTGCATGAGGATGCGGACGCGTTGGACCATGTTGCAAGGCGCGTTGGTACGCCGCGGCAAGGTCTCGTTGCGCTTCGAATGAGAGCCGACTGCGGAGCAGATCCAGCAGTCGACCCTCTTGTTCGACGTACTCGACGAGCCGGTCGGCCAACGAGCGCACCAATAGCTTCTGGTCAATGTGAGCCGCGAGAGCATCCCCAGTGAGTTGCTGTTCGAGTACTCGCAGCAACTGTTCGATGCCTAGCGCGCTGGCAAGCGTTTCGCGATCCACGGTTGAGTCGACGCGATGCAATTGTGGGTGCACCACGTGTTCGACGGCGGACAGATGCGCGGAGAGCCACACGACGGAGTCAAGGAGCGGTCGGTCAGGGTCGGCCAGCACAGCGAGGGCGCGCCGGGGCGTGTCCTGAATCGCCCGCAGGGCAAAACTGCTGTCGCGGTCGAGAGTTCGCGTTGTCATGGCTGCCTCTTTTCAGTTGTGACTCTTCCTCATTATCGCCAGCAGCAGCATTTGAAACAAGCGAGCCTGTGTACAAATATCGGGGGCCCTCGCTCGCCATGACCGGCGTGATGAGCATCGAGGGAAACCTGGCTCATCAGCTTTCCCGGAGGTGGGTGAGCAAGTAGTCACGCAGCACGACCGCATTGTTGTGTTCACGGTCGCGGGAGCTGTAGAGCAGTGTCACGTCACCCTTGGCCGCGGCGTCGACAAGCGGTCGCCACGCGTCTTGGTTGGCGTCGAGCTCACGGCTGTAGCGGCGGTGGAACTCTGGCCACTTCACCGGGTCGTGGTTGAACCATTTGCGTAGCTCCGTGCTGGGCGCGACGTCCTTGCACCACGCGTCGAAGTGAACGTCCTCGCGGCGGACACCGCGTGGCCAGAGCCGTTCGACCAGGTACGTCCTGCCCCCGTGCTGGGGCTCATGGTCGTAGACGCGGACGAGTCGGATGTCTCCCATCGTGGCCTCCGCCTGGGCCATGTGTCGTCGTGCGACAACAAGTATGGGCGTATGCCTCCCCGGCCCTGTCTCGGGCTCGAACCCGATCGCGTCCAACACGCGGTTCAGCCTGGCCACGGCTTCCTCGGCGGCTGCTTTTCAGAGTCGCAGCGCTCGCTTGCTCCCAGGCCGACCTTCGAGTATAACTGAACTCGATAGGTTTTATTGCACGGCGAGGCCTCGGGAAGCACGCGCCCAGGGCGGCCGCGCGCCGCAGACGCCGACAGGCGCGGCGAAGGAGATGAGCATCGTGTCTCACCGCATTGCGGGTACGGACACCGATCTGCTCACCGACAACCACAGCGTGCTGCTTTGGCAGACCTGCGCCTATGGCGTCGACCTCACCGAATCGGTGACCCTCAGGCAACGGCTGACCCCGGCCTACGACGCGATGCTGGGCTTCCTGCATTACCGGCTGCTGCCTTACCTCACCGTCGAGGAACGGCAACTTCCCGCCGCGCGTCTGCGCGACGAGCGGATGCTGCCTCTACTGCTCGCCGACCATGAACGTCTGCGTGCCGACGTCGAGAACATTGCGTCCTGTCACACCCGCGGGGTGCTGGCCCTTGCGACAGGCGTACTCGTGGACCGGCTTGACCGTCACCTCAGGCGCGAGGAGCGTTGGGTCAAGCCAATCGACACGCGCCAGCAGGCGGCCCCACCAGCTGACTGGGCGTTGCCGCTGCTGCTCGAGGACGAAATCAACGTCGACGGTTTCCCTGCTGAGCAACGCGACCGACTTCTACGGCAGCGGCTCGGTTGGATGCGACCTGGTCAGGCCGTGTATCTGGAGTCCGCGCACGACTTGCACGAGGTGTGGCAATGTCAGCACCGCTGCTCGCCGCATTCCCACGTCTGGGTCTACGAACAGAGCGGGCCTGCCCTCTGGCGGGCGCGAATCACACGCCGGGACCCGGCAGAGTGCTGACTGTCGGCTGAGGGGTGGCGCAGGTGGCGCGAGCGGAGAGGATGGCCACCGCGGGCCCCGGCGACGTCCAGGAGCACGGTGGTGACTGACACGGAAACGCCTGCGAACGGCACGTCCCCACAGGCGCTGGCGCAGCGGTCATTGCTGCTCCGGATACATGTTTGCTGGCCGCAGATCCGCTTGTTCGGGGTGTTGGGTGCCGTCGCAATCATCGTTGGGGGACTGATCGCTGCCGGCAGCGCCCCGGCTCGTTCGGAGCTCGGCGCGTGGGCGGCGGCGTACCTGGTCCTCGTCGGCGGCGCGGCGCAAATCACGATCGGAGCCGGGCAGGTCCTGCTCCCACTGCGGCCGCTGCGACGCGCCGCCGCGGACGCGCAGATTGCGCTGTGGAATTCCGGAACCGTCGCCGTGATCATTGGAACGGCGACCGGATTGCATGCCGTCAGCGACGCCGGTGGTCTGCTGCTGCTTGTCGCTTTGGCTCTTTCAATCCGCTTCGTCCGAGACGCGACTGGCCTCGGTGCGTGGCTTTATCGATTGTTCGTGGCGGCGCTGGCGGTGAGCGTTCTCATCGGCCTGGTCGTTGCGCGGATCCATCCGCTGGGTTGAGTGTCCCCAGCCCTCATCCTTAGTGGTACTAGACAGCGGCCTTGCGGACGTTCAGCGTGATCGTTGACGCTCGTATTTGACCTAGGTGCCGGAGGTGGCCACACATGACGTCGACTGCGGCGCAGATGATGGACACGTACCCCAGAGAGATCACCGTCGACCGGCAGAAGCTAGCGGCCACCATTGATGAACTGGTCGCTTGTGGCGAGACCTGCACGGCCTGTGCAGACGCCTGCTTGAGCGAGGAGATGGTGGCTGAACTCGCCAAGTGCATCCGCACGTGCATGGACTGTGCGGACATCTGCGACACGACCGCTCGTGTGCTGACCCGGCACACCGGCTACGACGCGAACATCAGCCGCGCACTGCTCGAGGCGTGCGTTATGGCCTGCAAGAGCTGTGGCGATGAGTGCGCGCAGCACGCGGATATGCACGAGCACTGTCGCATCTGCTCCGCGGAGTGCCGGCGCTGTGAGCAGGCATGCAGCGAGCTGCTCCGTGCGATGGCCTGACTACGTGGAGTCCGGTCTGGGCGATGTCATTGCCGATATCCGGCAGTCGAAGGAGGTGAGATGACAGCCACCCTCGCTTCCGCCAGCACGCGGGCCGTCAACCGAGCGGCGGCAAATGTCCGCGTCGGCGACATCATGGAGACGCCTGTCCGGACGATCGACGCGGACGAGACGCTATGGGAGGCAGCGGCGCGGCTCACCGAGCAGGACACGGCCCCCCTCATCGTCATTGAAGCCGGTCTGCCGATTGGTGTCATCGACGAACGCGTGATGGCGCGGAGCTGGCCATCCGGACCGTACGCCGCCCGGCGCCAAGCACTTCGGGAGATCGTCTCCATGCCGGTGCACGTCGTGCGCCCGCATGTGAGCGTCATCCGTGCTGCAGCGATCATGCTGGAGAACCACGTCGAAGCGGTCCCCGTCCTAGACCGGAGCGCACTGGTCGGTGTCGTGACCGTTCGCAATCTGCTCGAGCTACTCGCTTTTCGCGATCCCCGCGTCGTGCACGTCCGCGGACATATCACACGCCATGCGGGCTCGAGATCGGATGAGTTTCGGGGGAGTCGGAATCGAACAGCCGGGGCTCGACTCCGGGCGCGCGAGAGGGTTCTGTTGGGTGGGCAGGTCACCTCGCGGCCCTTCGAGAACACCGCGGACGGTGCACAGCCGGACGAGACCGGGGGGACTGACGTCGTCGGATGGCCTATCCGGTCCGCCGCCGGCCTGTGGGATCTGGTCGATGAATGGGGTCGGCAGTCGTTCCCGGCAAGCGATCCCCCGGCGAACTGGTGATGTGATGGAGCTCGTAGGCGTTGACGAACTGCTGGCCTGGGCGGAGGACGTTGGTGCACCCCGGCTTAGTCTGCTCTGCCCGACGCACCGGGCCGGACCCCAAGCGGCTGCGGATCGCATCCGGTGGAAGAACCTGTTGCAGGCCGCGGCTCGGACGTTAGCCGCGGATGGCGTGGCAGCGGCGGAAAGTGATGCACTGCTAGCGCCGGCACGGGCGCTTGTCGACGACTCGCAGTTCTGGGATGACAACGGTGACGGCCTCGCCGTCTTTTCAGGCTTCGGCTGGTCACGCTTCGTGCGCGTCCCAGTGCACCTGCCGCTGCTGGTAGCACTCGGTCCGCGCTGTTTCGTCGGGCCGTTGCTACCGGTGCTGACCGAGGCCGGTCGGTTCTATGTGCTTGCCGTCAGTCAGGACGCGGTGCGGCTGTACGAGGTGACCCGCTCCGCAATCGACGAGGTGACCGTGGACGGACTCCCGCCAAGCCCGCTTGCAACAGCCCCGCAGGAGCGCAGGCAGACGCATGCCTTCGTCACCGATCGCGGCGGCGCCACGGGTCGAGCGGTGTTCCAAGGCGTGGGTAGCGGGGTCGAGACGGATCGCAAGAAGCTGCTCGAGACCTACTTTCACCAGGTCGACGCGGCGTTGCGCGGGAGGCTCGCGGGCGACACTGCACCGGTGGTCCTCGCCGCCGTGGGCTACCTACAGCCCCTTTACCAGAAGACGAACACCCTTCCCACCCTGCTCGCCGAGGGCATCACTGGAAGTGTCCGGGACATCCCGCCGGATCAGTTACAGCAGCGCGGCTGGGCGATCGTCGAGCCGATGCTGCGCTCAGCGGAGCGACGCGCAGCCGAGCGGTTCCGAGAGTTGGCGGGGACAGGACGAACCCTCGATGAGCCGGAGGCAGCGGCTCGGGCCGCCAGAGACGGCCAGGTCGACACGTTGTTCGTCGATATCGACGCGGCCGATTGGCAGTCGACCGGGGACGAGCCGACCATCGTGCTGCTCGAGCAGCGCACCGTCACGGAGTTGCTCGACCTTGCCGCCGTCGACACGCTGCGCCAGTCTGGCGAGGTGTACGCCGTTCCGGCACCACGCATGCCGGCCCCGACTCCGGTCGCTGCTGTGTTGCGCTACTGACATGACGGGCTCGGCGTGTTCATGGCGCGGCCGCCACCATGTTGTTCGGCCAGCCCAGCAGCCGGGCACCGAGTACCGCGGCGTACAGAAACGCCTGTCGGAATCGCTGCCGTCCGTGCTCGGCCTGGTGACCACTAGCGACCCCGTCACCATGCTCTCCGAAGGCGCTGCACGGCCGGCGCTCATCCGGAACTGAAATGCACCAGAACCAGTCCACCGAGCGGGCGGCCGCGCAAAGCCCGCCCAAGGACGCAGTCAGCGGCTACGACGCCGAACGGGCCCGCGTCGATGAGGCATTCCGGCTGCTGCGCGCCGTTACCGCCGCCGGAGGTGCTCCGGGCGAGGTGCGCGCGGCGGCGAGAACTCCCTCCCAAGCACTTCACGACGCCAAGGCCACCGTGGTCTCGACGTTGCGCGAGCTCAATGAGGAAGCGCCACCGCCGCCTCCCCGGCGCTGGCGACGGCGCCGGCTGGCTAACCGCACAGTGCCCGCCGAGTTCGCAGCCTGGTCGGCTGAGCTGGTGCGCTTGACCGAAATCGACGGTTGTCTTGCCCGAGCCACACTTGACGTGCTCGGCGTACACGTCCCCACCACCGTGCAAGGGGGAAGCGCCATCACTGGACCGGGTAACGCCGAGAGCCGTGCTGATCCAGACCGCGGCGTGGTACCCCGGCAACGCCGCGCGCCGAACGGCCTGGACTTGGGGGCAATCGTCAATGCCTACCGTCCGCCGCCGAGCGGTGTCGTCACGCCGGTGTCCCCCGCCGTCTTGCAGGGGCACGTCGAACGAACTTGACCGCGACTGAGGCCGGCGACGTCGAGCATCCAGACGACTACCTTGGAGGGGTGAGCCCGGTGGCTTCCGGACAGGGGCTGAATCCCGCGCAGAGGCTGCACGCGAGCGGTCAGAGCCTTTGGCTGGATGCGATCAACCGCACGATGCTGCGGGAGGGCACCCTGGCGCGCTACCTGACGGACTTGGCAGTTACCGGGCTGACGTCCAACCCGACCATCCTGGGGCATGCGATGGCGGCAGGGTCCGACTACGACGAGTCGTTGCGGCGCTGGCTGGAATCAGGGGTGCGCGACGCCGAGGAACTGGTGTATGCGGTCGCCCTCGAGGACATCACCGCGGCCGCCGACCTGTTCCGGCCCGTATACGAGGAGTCGGGCGGGGTCGACGGCTTCGTGTCGATCGAGGTTCCGCCCGGCCTCGCCTATGACTTCGATCGCAGCATCCAGGTTGCTCGCACACTGCAGCACCAGGCCGACCGGCCCAATGTCATGGTCAAGATCCCCGGGACACCGACCGGATTGGCAGCGATGGAACAGCTCGTCGCCGAAGGGGTCGCGATCAACATCACGCTTCTCTTCTCGGATACGCACTACCTGCGCACCGCTGACGCGTACATGCGGGCGCTTGAACGGCGGGCCGACGCGGGCCAACCGCTGGACGTTCCCTCGGTCGCTTCGGTGTTCGTCAGTCGCTGGGACACCGCAGCCGATGCACTGCTGCCCAAAGCACTGCACGGCCGCCTTGGCCTGGCTGTGACCCAACAGGTCTACGCCTCTCACCTCGCGCTGCTCGCCGAGCCACGCTGGACCGAACTCGCACAAGCGGGAGCCCGACCACAGCGGGTGCTCTGGGCCTCCACGTCAACCAAGGACCCGGCCTTCCCCGACACCTACTATCTCGGCAAGCTTGCCGCGCCGAACACCATCGACACGGTGCCGGAGCGAACATTGCTCGCCTTCGCCGACCACGGCGGACCGGTGGACCGGATGGACCCCGACTACGCGGCCGCGACGCGTTGCCTGGCCGAGGTCGCCTCCCACGGCATCGACATTGACGCACTGGCCGAGTCGCTGCAGCGTCAGGGCGCTCACGCATTCGAAGCCGACTGGTCGACGCTACTCGACGCGATCGCGATCAAGGCCGGACAGCTGGGGTTCCCGCTGGTCACCCATGGACGACCGTGATGTAACAAGCCAGGGTCGAGCATCGGAACGAACGCGTTCACGTCTCCGTTGCGAGCGTGTCGCCACGATCCGCCGCTGCTCCGTTGTGCTCGGTGAGCGCGTCCGGCGCGCCGAGAAGCCGTTGCCCTGGCACGGCGTTGCTGGTCGGCGTGCGGAGGCCAGTCCACTGGACCAACAGCAGTGTGGCGTCATCGCGCAGGTCGCTGCCCTGATAGTCAAGGACGGCGCGGACGAGTCGTCGCAGGAGTTCTTCGGCTGGGCGTTCGGCGGCGGCTTCGCGTTCGAGAAGATCCCGTAACCGGTCGAGCCCGAACTCGACACCAGCGGGTGTGCGCGCTTCGATCACACCGTCGGTGTAGAGCAGGACTGCGTCGCCAGGCTGCAGGGTGTACTGAGCCACCGCAGGACGATCGGCGTCCAGTCCGAACGGCAGCGTCGGGTCGCAAGGCAGCTCGGCCACTACCTTCCGGCCGCGCAGCAGCAGCGGGGCGGGATGGCCTGCGCAGGACCACTGCAGCTGTCCTCTGTTGGTGTCCAGCCGTCCTACGACGCCGGTAGCGAAGGCTTCGCCGTCGTACTGGCCGGCGATGGCGTGCTGGACGGCGTCGTGCATCTGGACCACTGAGGTGTGCTGACGCCTGGCGTGCCGGTAAGCGCCCACGGCGAGCGCCGTCAGGATGCTGGAGGAGATTCCGTGCCCCATTCCATCGAACAGGGCAAAGTCCAACTCGTCGCCGTTGAAGGCGTAGTCGAAGCCGTCACCCGCGATGTCGTAGGCGGGCTCGAGCACACCGGCGACGGCCACTCGGTCGGTAGCGGCAGCGAGCGGCGGCATCAACTCCCACTGCATTGTGGCGGCAAGCGACATGGTCCGGCCCCGACGCCGGAGGTGCGGAATGTCGCTCACGGTGGCGGTGCAGCTGATCGTGAGTCCGGCGAAGACACCCAGTAGGGCTAGTTCGGCGAGGACGTCTGGATCGATGGCGGGAACCGTGACGGCGAGCACCCCGGTCCGTTCGGAGCCTTGCAGGACCGGCACCCAGACGCGCGCCTCACCGTCACGCTCGGCGGTCATCGGCTGGCCCGTCGTAAACGCACGGCCGGCGAGCGTTGTGGCAACGTCCTCTTCAGCTGGGATCGGGCCGGACATGGCCACGGGCAAGGGCATGAGCACGCGGTGTCCGAAATCGACCAAGTAGACAACCGGGTCGTGCCCATCGAGCGGCGAGAGGGCAGCCGTCAGCACATGATGGAGGTCAACATCCACGCCGCGGCGGAGCACCGCAAGGGCGGCGGAGTACCCCAGGTCCGGCATCCGGCGCTCCAGGTGGAAGGGCCCGGCGTCGAGTGATCCCGTGCCGGCGCGACCACCTTACGACGGAGAGAGCCGCGGCAGGGAGGCCCGCGGCTGCCGGCGGCGGGAAGGCCTGTGCAGAGGGAGTGCCTGTACGGCAGCCCGATGTGGGAGATCTTCCCGAGCTCGTCGGGAGGGTTGCTCTACCGCGCGGGAAGCCCGCCGCCGGATGCTGCCTTTTGTCCGCAACCGACGATGAAGGAGCAGTTCATGAGGGGCATCAGGCGAGCGACGGTGATTGTCACCATCGCGTCGGCGTCGGCGATCGTCACGGTCGCGCCAGCGTTTGCCGGCCAGTTCTTCCCTGGACCCGGCTTCGCCAGTGGCAACGCGTCGTGCGTCGGCTCGGTGACGACGTTCGCTGCGCACTACGGAGACGAGGGCCAGTACTACCCCCAGATCGTGCACGGATCGGTCGGCCCCGCCATCTCGGCGGACGCGACCACCGATGCTCCGGGCACCGTGGGTGAGTTCAACAGCACGCTGGCCCAGGACCACGGCTCGATCCTGGCGTGTGTGCCATGACGGCGACGGTGCGCCGGTTGTGGTTGGCCGCCGGTTGGTTACTGGTCGCGTACGTCGTCCTGACGTTCGCCGGGGCGGTGTTCCAGTCGCAGCTCACGCTTGGCGGGAAACCATCCGACGCGACGAAGGCGCTCGTCACCTCGTCGCTGACGAAGACCTATACCGGCTTCTATATCGAGTTCATCGCGACACTGGTGTTCCTGGTCGCGGCGCTGCTCCTCGCGCGGCTGCTGCGAGGCGAGGGCGACGCATCGGCGTGGCTATCGTCGTGCATCGCGGGTGCGGGTGTGACGTACGTCGCGGTGATGTGCGCCACCGGCGGCGCTGCCGGCGCGGCCGCGCTCTACGACGGTCACCACGGCGCGTCGCTAGCGACCGTGACGACCGTCAACGACATCCGTAACATCGGCTTTTCCATCTCGGGCGGGCTTGCCGGTGTGCTCGTGCTGGCGGCGTCCGCCTCCGGCCTCGTCACCGGCCGATTCCCGCGCTGGTTCGCCTACGCAGGATTCGGTGTCGGGGTGATCTGCATCGCCGCCGTGCCGGCTGTGAAGGCAGGCGCGCCCGAGACGTTGCTGTGGTTCCTCTGGCTGCTGGTCGCAGGGATCATCGCGCTGCGACAGGCACGTTCGGCCTCCTCCGCCACCGTCCGCGCGGCGATGGCAACATCGTGAAAGCCTGCCGGGTCGGGCTCGCGCCGTCATCATGGAAGGCGTGAGCTCGGCCCGGTCGACGAGGCTGACGGCCGCGGGAATCACCGCGGCCGTCGCCGTGTCGATCGTCGGTGCCGGCCTGGGTGTCTGGGCGGCGAACGCCGACGCCCAGTCGGTGGGCGCGGCGGCGGCAGGTGCCGCGTTCGTGATCGCGTTCGCCGCGGTCGGCGCAGTGGTCGCGGCGGCGCGGCCCGACAACGCGGTGGGCTGGGTGATGCTTGCCGGTGCTGCCGTGTCCGCGCTGGGGGACGGCGGCACGGCGTATGCCCACCACGGCATCGTCACCCACCCGGGCAGCATCCCAGTGCCGTCCGTGTTCGCCGTCGCGGGGCAGGCGAGTCGCAGCCTCGGCTGGTACCTCCTCAGCCTGGCGCTGTTGCTCATCTTTCCGACGGGGTCGCTTCCGCGTCCGGGCTGGCGGTGGCTGCGCTCGCTGCTCGTCGTTGTTCTCGTGGCGAGCGTCGTCGGCCCGGTCACGGACAAGCAAGCCGACCTGACCGGCTTCGGTAGTTGGCAGAACCCGATCGGGCTGAACGCGGTCGCCAAGGTGGTCACCGGCATCGCTTTCGTCGTGCAGGTGCCGCTGGGTGTCGTCACTGCCGGCGGCGTGGTCGCTCTGCTGGTGTCCCGCTGGCGCCACGGTGACGCGTTGTTGCGCCAGCAGCTGTTCCTCGTCGTGATCGCGGCGGCGATCCCGGTCGTCGCCGTGCCGATCGTCTTCGCCAGCAACTTCACCGACGGTGCGTGGGTCTTCAGCCTGACCGTGATCGGCCTGCCGTTCGCGATCGGGTTCGCCGTGCTCGCGCGAGGGCTCTACGACCTGCGCAGCGCGGCGAACCGATCGCTGGTCTGGCTCACGCTCTCGGCCGTCGTCGCCGGCATCTATGCACTAGCGATCGCGGGCCTGGGCAACCAGATGGGCGTCCGGCACGCGACCTGGTTGCCGTGGGTCGCGGCCGCCGTCGTCGCCGTGTTGTTCGCGCCGCTGCGCGATCTGCTCCAACGCGGCGTGAACCGGCTCACGTTCGGTCGCTGGGAGCAGCCGTACGACGTCCTGGCAGGCCTCGGCCAACGACTGGAGGCGTCGGCCGACGTGCGTCGGCTGCTCGACCGCGTGGTCGACGAGCTGAACGGTCTCGACCTCACCGACGTGGCGATCTGCGACCCCGGGGGCCAGGTAATCGCTGGCGATGCCGTCGTCGTCGGTCGTGACGAGCTGCCGCTCACGGCGTACGGCCGGTGGATCGGCACTCTCCGCTGCACACTTCCGGCCGCCGGGCTGCGTAGCCGCGACCGACGGCTGCTGGACGACCTCGCCAGGCACTTGGGTGGTGTTTTGCATGCCCACGCGCTCACCGACGAGCTGCAGCGGGCCCGCGAGCGACTCGTCGTCGCGCGTGAAGAAGAGCGACGGCGGCTGCGCCGCGACCTGCACGACGGATTGGGGCCCTCGCTGGCGGGCCATCTGCTCCGCCTCGATGTCGTCGCCGGCAAGGTCCGTCACGAGCCCGACGTCATAGCGGATGTTGACGCGCTGCGAGACGAGCTGCGCGACACCATGCTCGACGTACGCCGCGTCGTCGAGGGCCTTCGGCCTCCGGCGCTCGACGAGCTTGGCCTCGCCGCCACGGTTGAACAAGCCACGAGTCGGCTCACCGCCGCCAGCGGCGTGCGGGCAGAGTTCGACCTCGTGGTTCCCGAGTCGCTCCCTGCCGCAGTGGAGGTCGCGGCCTACCGGATCATCACCGAGGCCGTGACGAACGTCGTCCGGCACGCAGATGCGTCCCGGTGCCGGATCGGCGTCGCATCCAGCGATGCGGGGCTGGTGATCGAGGTCGCGGACGACGGGCGCGGCGCGGATCCCGAACGGTCCGGGCCCGCCGGTCACGGGCTCTCCACGATGCGAGAGCGGGCGGAGGAACTCGGCGGTACCCTCGCCGTCACCTCGAGCAACGGCACCCTTGTCCGGGCAACGCTTCCGCTCCCGCAGGCGCCGGCACACGCTGACGCCGGGCAGATGGAGGCGAAGCTGTGACGCGAGTGATGGTCGTCGACGACCATCCCGTGTTCCGCGACGGCCTTGCCGCGTTGCTGGGCTCACTGCCGGACATGGACGTGGTCGCTGTCGCCTCAGACGGTCCGGAGGCTCTGGCCGCTCTCATCGAGACGAGCGTTGATGTGGTCCTCATGGATCTCAACCTCATGACGGTGTCTGGCGTTGACGTGACCGCTCAGATCACCGCTCGCGGCGATGTGCCCGCAGTGCTCGTGGTCACGATGGTGGACGACGACGACACCGTCGTCGCGGCGCTTCGTGCCGGCGCGCGGGGGTACGTACTCAAGGGCGCCACGGGTGACGAGATTGCCGCCGCCGTCCGCACCGTCGCCGGCGGCGGCGCCGTGTTCGGTGCCGGCGTCGCGGCCCACGTTTTGGCGTTGAACGTGGACAGCGGTCGAGCAGCTCGACCGACACTGTTCGACGGCCTCACTGAACGCGAGCGCGAGGTCCTCGCCTTGATCGCGGAAGGCTCCAGCAACCCGCAAATCGCCAAGATGCTAGGCCTCTCGCTCAAGACCGTACAGAACTACGTGTCACGGATCCTCGACAAGTTGCAGGTCGTCGACCGCACGCAGGCCGCCCTCCGCGCGCGGGATAGCGGACACGGCTCTTAGAACGCGGGCAACCGACTCGAACAATCAGTACCGACGTCGACGATCGCCCGTCGGCTTCGCGACGACCGCCCGCTCTCCCTCCTCGTGGACTTCGACGAACTATGGCTGCTCCCCCGGACGCGCGGTTATGCGCCGCGTACCTGTGTTGCGCCGGCATCGAGGACGCTGGCAGGGTCGCGGGGTGACTGGTCGCGTGGGCCGCGCCACCTGGACGGGGATCGGCCTCGCTCTTGCGCTAGTGGGTTGCGGGACCACGGTGCCCGGTGCAAGTTCTTCCTCTAGTGGCGGTGGTCTGGCCGGTGCATCCTTGACCGGGCCGGACGGCGTTGCGCCGAAGCCGCCTGGTGGCGCATCCGGTCCGGCCTTCGGTCCGTTGTCCGGCGCTGGCAACGGCGAAGGCGCCGGATCCGCAAATGGCGCAGCGACGAATGGGAGCGCAGCCAGCGCTGGCAGCGGCCCGTTCGGGCCGGGCATCACGAGGGCGTCGATCAGTGTGGGGCTGGCCTACGCCAAGAACACCCAGCAAGAGCAGGCAGCTCTGGGGAACACGGTCGACCTGGGTGATCCCTACCAGTTCCAGCAAGTCATGGTGAACTACCTGAACAAACACGGCGGGATCGCTGGGCGCAAGATCTCACCGGTCTGGTACAGCCAGGACGCGACAACGACCCAGACCACCGCGCAAATCAGTCAAGCCGTGTGTGCTGACTTCACCCAGGACCATCACGTGTTCGCAGCCCTGGGCTTCGGCGCCGGGGCGGGCAGTCGGAACCTGGAAACGTGTATGCAGAAGGCCGGTGCTGTGGTCGGTTTGGCCAGCAATGTTGCGGTGGCGACCACGGCGGACTACGACGCCTTTCCTGCCAACTACGAGGTCGGCGCGATCGCGCTCGACCGACTTTGCGCGAACCTCATCCCAACACTGGTCGACGCGAACTACTTCACCGCGTGGGACACCACGAACGCCCAGCCCGGCACCCTGCCGGTCAAGGTCGGCGTACTCGCGCCAGACCTGCCGCCTTTCCACTACGCCATCACACACATCTGCCTGCCGCTGCTCGCGCGTGCAGGTCATCCCGTGTCGGCTAGCGACGTGTATTTCTACTACTTTCCCGACTCAACCTCCGGCAACGGGCAAGCGGTCGCCGACATCCAAAACGCAGAATTGAAGTTCCGCACCGATGGAGTGACCCACGTCCTCCCGATCGAGGTCAACGGCCAGGTCTTCTTCGGCAAGGACGCCGACAGTCAGCACTACTACCCCAGGTACGGCGTGAACACCGCCGACGGCACCCAGGCAGAGAACGGCAGCTTTCTCACGCCGAAGCAGCTCAACGGAGCCGTGGGACTCGGCTACATCCCGTCCTTTGACCTGACCGCACAGATGGATCCTGACAACGGTCCATACTCGAGCCCAGAGCGGCGCCAATGCGTTGCCATCATGGAAGCCGGGGGACAGACGTTCGGCTCTACCACGGCCGAAGGAAACGCCCTGTCCTACTGCGACTTGTTCTTCCAACTCAAACGTGTCATCGAGCACATCCCCACCGGCCAACCCATCAGCCAGGCCACATTCATAGCCTCACTCGACACGATCGGGCAGGTGCCCAGCGCTGGCATTCCCGCCGCCTTCTATGGCCGCCACCATCTTGACCCAATGACCGAAGGATGGCGCTGGCAGTACTTCGCCAACTGCACTTGCATGCACTACACCGGACACCCATTCCACCTCCGCTAAGCGCCGCGTCGACGGCGACGACACCACCCGAGCAGCGAACTGTTCCGCGATGCACCGGTGGCATCGCTTTCGAGCGCGCACCTATGCGGCGGCCAGCGCGGTTCGAAGGAGCAGCCGGGCGGCGAGCAGGTCGTCGAGGGCGGCCTCTCTGTCAGAGTTGACGCTGGCGACGGCGGCGTCGAGCGACGCTAGCGCACGCTCGACGTAGTTCCGCATTTCGGCGACGCACTCGCGCAGGTCGGGGTCATCCTCTGGCAACTCAGAGCCTCCGCATGGTGAGTGTCGGGGCGGGGTCAGCCGGGCTCACGCTTGCGGTCGCGGCCGGTCACGGGGGTCCCGGCCGCAACGCCCAAAACGATACGCACCGTCTCATATACGTGGCAAGACACGCACCCGGCGCCGCGGCATACTCCCGCTAACCGGGGCGGAACGGAGCGGGTACATGGGCGATGGACGTACGCGGCGCGCTGGTAACGGCGGTCGCGGACGGGGGCGCCCGGCTCAGGCGGTGTCTCGTGCGGCGAGGTCGTCTGCAGCTGCGCCCGCAGTGGGTGCGGAGTCGCAGGCGCGCACCGACCCGCGGATACGACGGACGAGGACAGTCATCGAGCAGGCGTTCGTTCGCCTAGTCCGCGAGATCGGCTACGACAGGGTCAGCGTCGAGGAAGTGGTGGAGGTCGCGGACGTTGCGAAGGCGACCTTCTACCGGCACTACGAGAGTAAAGAAGCGCTGTTGGCAGCGTTGTCTGAGCGGTTGGTGTATGGCCTCGCCGACCGGACTGACGATGGGCAGGCTCCCCTGCCGGCGGGCGAGCATGCCTCGGTGAGCGCCGCGTATCAGCGGGCCGCAGAGCTGCGCGACCTCTACCAGGTCTGCCTTGCCGATGCGCGGGCCCGCGCCGCCTACATCGCCATGTTCGCGCGTCACTCGGAGGAGCAGCTTCGCCGGGGCGTCGAGATGCTCGGGCGCGAGCCACGGATCCCCGCGGCGGTGATGGCGACCTTCTACGCCGGGGCACACGTCGCGCTGCTGGAAGGCTGGCTGAACGGGACCATCCCGCATACCGGAGACGAGGTTGCGTCGATGGAACTGGCGCTGTTCGTCGCCGGGGCGGCCTGGGCACACCGGATGACCCTTGACGAGCTCAGCAGCCCGGAAATCGTCGCCGCCGTCAAGCGCCAAGACAGATAGTGCCGGGACCCCGCTTCCAGCTCGGCGGTCGGCGAGGGCGTCGGTAAGAGCACCAATATCGGCGTCTTACCGCTCCGACTACCGACGTGCCACCGGCGATCCCCTGCACGACTTGTCAGACGCTGGGGTCGCTATAGCAGCCGTACCGTCTGACAACTCCGCAGAAAGCGCTTCCTCGCCTTATGACGCCGGACGGCCTCACCGTGTTCTGCCACTTCTCCGACGTAAACGTCGACGGGCTATGCCCCCGTGGACGGCGGTCGCCCTGTAGTTGCCGTTCCAGGGGACGACGCGGCGTTTTCCTTCCGGCGAGCTCCGGCGCCGACGACACGCGCAGGTCGTCAACGTTATGGCTAGCGAGGTCCCAACGGCTGCACTGACAGCACTCGCGCGCCGTACGCCGGTACGCTCACCGGCAGGCCGGCCGCGAGGTCCGAGCCGCGGTAGACGCCGAGCCGCGCGCCGGTGCGAACATCCGTGACGGCGTAGGTCCGATGCATGTCGACGCCGTGCAGTGTCAGCGCCTCGGTATCCGGGCCGCCCGCTTGCCGGAACGCGAAGACGTAACCCGAGTCGCCGTTCCACGGCTGCCACGCGGCCCAGGACTGGCCGTCGAGAGGATCGGTGCCGGTCAGCTCGTAGACCGCAGGTCCGAGCTCGTCGCGGTGCGCCTGGTACCAGGCGATCCACCAGGC
>Ga0070658_10000187_pt1 | contig 54725 bp, 39 predicted proteins | sample KBSC13metaG_FD_64664 | JGI IMG/M metagenome (GOLD analysis project Ga0070658, IMG submission 64664) | Corn rhizosphere microbial communities from Kellogg Biological Station, Michigan, USA - KBS C1-3 metaG | ecosystem: Host-associated > Plants > Roots > Rhizosphere > Soil ...
CTGCAGTGGACCGGCCCCGGCGTCGGGGTCGCTTCGGCCATGCGGCCAGTCGTATCTTCCGGCCGGCCCCGGCCACTGAACGGTCTTGCGTTATGTGCGTGCAGCAGGTCTGGACATGACACAGCTAGAAATGATCCGAGCGAATGCACGATTGGCAGTCGAGACCGTGAAGGCGGATCAGAACGTCGACCTAAGTTTCGATCGCCAAGGCGTTGAATGGCTAGACTCTTACCTGAAACGGCTCAGCGGCCACCTCAACGAGTCGGTGCAAGCAGGGGTTGTCAACGTAATGGGATCCTACTTCGGCGAGTGTATCGTACATGGTCACGGCGGCATGTGGACTGAGAAGCCGGGTAGTGATTGGGTCGTAACAGTGCGTCGCAGATATGAGGTCTCGGTAAATGTCTTCGGCAAGGTGGAAAAGCAACTCGCCGGTGTCGAAGGGGAATCGGTGCTTTCACTTTTCGACATTGCATTGCTTTTGGCCGAAAAAGGCACCGGCGAATCGGCACGCACATAACCACCCGACTATGAATCCCGTTCCCGGTCAACACTAATCTTCGGGCGCATTTTCTCCGCAACCGCCGGATGCCGGGTGCCAAGGGTGAGTACTCTCACCCTTGCCTGTTACTCACAAGGGTGAGAGTACTCACCCTTGGCACCCATCCGGCCGCTATGACAAAAGTTGTGTTGCCCTAAGCGGTCTATCGCAATTGCGTAGCGGATTTGGAGGGCGGCAGTGTGTAGGGTGGGCACCGCCCACCGCTGATCGAGAACGGTGGGCAGTGCCCACCCTACTTGCTACCGCGTGCCGACGAGTCTGCATCACAATCATTGACGGCGATTTGCCGAGTATCATTGTTGCTGCGGCGTGTGCCGGGGCCTGTGCAGGTGGGCCATCCGACGTTTTTCCGATCCCAGTTTGCGGACCTCTCCGTATCCAAGCTTCGAGTACCGACGCTTAGCTTGGTTCATCTGAGTGCCCTTCACAAGGAGATGATCATGAAGCGCAGCCTGCGGGTTGTATGGTCGGCATTGGGAATGACATTGATCGGGATCGGCGTCTGGGCGGCGCTGGCGCCGGCCCAGACCGACGGCCCGGCGAACGGGCGTGGCGGGCGGGGCATGATGATGAGCCCGGGACAGTGGCAATCGATGGCCGAGCGGTCGGGCATGTCGCCGGGAATGATCATGCGCTGGCGAACGCTCAACGCGATGCGCGCCGACGCCTACGATCCCGAAACCGTCCTCGCCTACCAGACCGGGCTCCAGCTCACGCCGGACCAGGTGGCGAAGATTGGGAAGATTGCCGAAGACGCCCGCGCGCAGGTGAAATCCGTCCTGACGCAGGAACAGATCGACAAGCTGCAGCCGATGACCTCGGGCCCGCAGACTATGTGGCAGATGCAGCGCTGGATGATGAACAACCGGGGCAACGGCGATTTCGATTTCTATCGCGACATGCCGATGATGTTCTCCCCCGCCGCCACCCAACCGTCGGGCGATGACTGGCAACTCCAGCGCTACCCGCTGAACAGTTGCCCGATGTACAGCAGGTGATCGCAGAACCGGCTGCCATGGTCGGGTACTGCGGGCCGTGCTCTCGCCGCCGCAGACACGGCCTTGAGTACAAGACCGCGCCACCCGCCCTACTATTAGTCAGCAACAGAAATCGAGGGGGCATCATGCAAGTGGTCATCCGAAAGTATTCGGGGAACGGGGCCGCGGAATTGTTCGATGTGTTGGAGGAACACGCGGCCGAATTGCTGGACCTGATGCGGCCGGTCCAGGGGCTGGTCAGCTATACCCTGGCGCGAAGCGGTGACGGCGGATTCTCGGTGACGGTCTGCCAGGACAAGGCGGGGATCGAGCAGAGCATTCAGAAAGCGGCGGACTGGATCGCGAAAAACGCCGTCGACACGCAGGCCGCGGCGCCGCAGATTTCCGTTGGCGACGTCGTCGTTCACCTGAAGTGACGGCGGATGGCGCGGATAGGCAATTGTTCCGATCCGTGTTCGCGGCTGTGTCCGTATGCACGGTCGGGAAGCCGTCGCCTAGCGTCTTCCACTGGAAGCGCTTGTGGCCGAGAGTTTCCGTCCCGTCGTCCCGCAGCTTTGCGAGAGGATGGGGCTCCGCCCTGCCGCCTTCACATCTTTTGGGAGGACGGCCATGAAATACGTGATCACTTGGTTCGTGCGCCCGCAAGGGCGTGGATCGGCACGAGCCAGAATGTCATCGGGATCGGTTCGGGATCGGGAGCAACGGTGATCCACGACGCCGATGCTGATGAATGCCCGGTCGGCGGCGGTGGTGGAACCAGCTCCTCTAGTTCCGGGATCTGCCCCACTATCGTCCAAGCCTCCACGCCCTTCCGCCACACCGGAGTTTGGCGGTGAATGGGCTGCGGGAGCAATCTGCCCCGGCGAGACGGCCCGCGGCGTTCGCTGCCGGCCATGTAGAAAAATGAAGACGTAGCTCGGCGGCTTGTCAATGGGCGAGCAATCGGGCCGATGCCGGCGGACTCGAAGCCTTCCAGCATCAGTTCATACGCAACTGCCGAGATCAGAACGCAGCCGGCATCCGTAACCGGTTGCCAAACGTTTGCCGAATCTTCATCGAAGCCAATGCGCTTCGAAGGCCCGCAGGCAAGGACGATTAGCTGGCCGTCTCGCCATCATTTTCGTCCAGATCGACTGGACCGCCACGCTCCATCTGGATCGTCGTGTGATCGATGCTGAATCGGTCGCGGAGCGTCTCGGCGGCTTCGGCCAGCAGAGCGTCGTCGTCGGTCGAGCTCGGACGCACGAGATGAGCGGTCAGCGCCGTTTGCGAGGTGCTGAGCGGCCAGACGTGCAGGTCGTGCACGGCCGTCACGCCCGGCAGACTCTGCAGATACCGCTCGACGGCATCAAGATCGATGTGACTCGGCACGGCATCCAGCGCCATGGCCGTGCTGCGGCGGAGCAAATTCCACGTAGAGGCAAAGATGATGCCGGCAATGGCAAGACTGACGGCCGGATCAACCCAGGCCCAGCCGGTAAAATAGATCACCGCCCCGGCCGCAATCACCCCAACGGATACGGCGGTGTCCGCGGCCATGTGGACGAATGCGCCGCGGACGTTCAGGTCGTGTTCGCGGCCGCGGAGGAACAATAACGTTGTAGCTCCGTTCACCAGCACCCCGATCGCCGCCGCCGCCATCACCGCCGTGCCGCTGGCAACTTGGCCGATGGCAGCGTTCAGCGTCGTCAAACCGATCGCCAGTGCAATCCCTGACACAACGAAGATCATCGACACGAACCAGAGGCTGCTCGTGAAACCGACGCGAAGGCGTGGAAGCGGTGGATTGCGTTCATGCCAGTGCGATGGTCACCGCGCGGCGACGAGGTAGTGAACGCTGAAATAGTTTCGGTCGTCAGTCCAGACATTCCCGCGCCGGTAACCCGCCGCGACGGCGAGTGCCTCAAAGCTGTCGAGTGTGTATTTGTGGCAGCTCTCGGTGTGAATGCTCTCGCCGCCGGCAAACTCGGCCTCGGCGCCTTCGCCAAGGTCGACCCGTTGCGGCCGAAGACTGAGCAGGTGCATCTCAATCCGGCCGACCGTTGGGCTGTAGAATGCGTAGTGCGCAAAAGCGTCGGCGTTGAAACTGGAGCCGATTTCCTGGTTAATGTGCCGCAGGATGTTGAGGTTGAAGTCGGCCGTGATGCCGTCGGCATCATTGTACGCAGCGTGAAGCGTGTGCGGATCTTTCTTCAGATCCACGCCGATCAGCAGGCCGCTGCCGGGGCCGCACGTTTCTCGAACGGAATTGAGAAACGTTAGCGCGTCGGCTGGTTCGAAGTTGCCGATGGTCGAGCCGGGAAAGTAGGCGACCGTTTTCGCCGGCGCTTCGTCCTCGAAATGCGGCAGCCAGAACGGCTTCGTGTAATCGGCACAGACTGGCTTGATCGCCAGATGCGGATACTGAGTGGCTAGCGTGCGCGCGGCGGTCATAAGATGCTCGCACGAAATATCGATCGGCACGTATCCCGCCGGATCAACCAGATGGTCGAGCAAAACCCTCGTCTTGAGGCTACTGCCGCTGCCGTACTCCACAAGCAGCGCCCGCGGGCCGATCACGCCGGCCATCGCGCGGGCGTGCCGGCGCATGATCGCGAGTTCGGTGCGGGTCGGGTAGTACTCGGGCAGTTCGCAGATCGCGTCGAACAGCTCGGATCCTCGCTGGTCGTAGAACAACTTGCACGGCAAGGTCTTTCGCTCGCCCGATAGCCCGGCCAGCACTTCGGCACGAACGTCGTCGGCGACGGGTTCGAAATTGAGCAGAGGAATGGCCGATCGAGTCGGCGCGTCGCCGAGCATATCGTGTTGGATCATCTGGTCCTCGCCAGGCGGAAACCGGTAAACTGCCAGCGCGCGTCTGGCGGAAAGAAATTTCGGTAGGTGCGACGGATGTGCGTGCGCGACGTCGCGACCGATCCGCCACGCAGCACAAACTGATTGCACATGAATTTGCCGTTGTACTCGCCCAGCGCCCCGGCCGGCGGGCGATAGCCGGGGTAGGCGAGGTACGCAGTACCCGTCCATTGCCACACGTCGCCGAACATCTGCTGCAAGCCGGCATGATCGGCGGCGACCGTCGGATGAAATGCGCCGGATTCGACAAACGCCCCCTCTGTCGGCTCAATACTTTCGGAAGCAAATTCCCACTCCGCCTCCGTCGGCAATCGCGCGCCGGTCCAGCGGGCGAAGGCGTCGGCCTCGAACAGGCTGACGTGGCACACCGGCTCGTCATCCGCCACCGGCCGCAGGCCCGCGAGCGTGTGGTTCAGCCATTCGCCGTCCTGCTCGATCCAGTACAGGGGCGCCTGCCATTGCTCGGCGTTGACGGTCGCCCATCCAGCAGAGAGCCAATGCTCCGCCCTTCGATAACCGCCATCGGCGATAAACTGCTTATACTCGCCGTTGGTGACGAGACGCGATGCGAGTTCGAAAGCGCCCACGTATTCGGAATGCCTCGGGCTTTCGTTATCGAATGCAAAGCCGTTACCGTTGTAGCCGATCTCACGCAGGCCGGCATCGAACGCGATCCACGTCGCCGACCGAACATTCCTTGACCGTTTTGGCGACTGTTTCTGGTACGCCGGCCGCATCGGGTTCACCCAGAACACGTGCTTGATGTCGGTGAGCATTAATTCCTGATGCTGCTGCTCGTGGTGCAAACCAATGTCGAGTAGCGGCGCGAGCGTACCGCGCAATTCTTCGCCGGCCGATGCCAGCAGCTGCCGCATGTGGGCGTCGACGTGCCGCCGATACGCGTAAACCTCTTCCACCGTCGGCCGGCTCAGTTGGCCGCGATTCTGGCGGCAATGGCGGTCGCCGATCGTGTTGTAGTAGGAATTGAACAGGTATCCGAAGTGTGGATTGAATTCGCGATACGCGGCGAGGTGTGGCTTGAGCAGGAACGTCTCGAAGAACCAGCTCGTGTGGGCGAGGTGCCACTTCGTCGGGCTCACGTCGGGCATCGACTGCACCACATAATCTTCCACCACGAGTGGCCGGCACAGTGCCTCGGTCAGGTCACGCACCGCGTCGTAACGCGGTACGTCAGCCGTCAGGCCGGCATGTACTTCGCCGCGCGCCGGCGAGGCGGCTGCGCCGAATTCGCTGAGGGTGGTCATCCTCTAACGGTAGGCACGCCGGGCCTTCCGGGGCGGGATTAGTCAATTCTTGGCGCAAGATGCACCGCGGCCACATATTGTGATGCATGACCATGATCATGAAACATTACGACGTGCTGATCATCGGCGCCGGGCAAGCCGGCATTCCGCTGGCGAGGAAGCTGGCCGAAAGCGGACGACGTGTCGCACTGGCGGAGCGAAAACACCTCGGCGGGTCGTGCGTCAACTTTGGCTGCACGCCAACCAAGGCGGTTCTAGCATCGGCCCGCGTGGTTCATCTGGCGCAGCGGGCGGCCGATTTCGGCATCAGGTTGCCGCCGGCGGAAATCGATTTTTTTAAGGTTCTCCAGCGGGCACGCAAAATCGTCGAGGAATCGAAAACTGGGCTACACAAAGGCTTAAGCGATTGCGGCGCCGACGTGCTGCGAGGGCAGGCTCGCCTGACAGGTCGAGCAGAGAGCGGTTTCTCCTTCGCCGTCGACGGGACTATCGGCACGGCAGAGCAGGTGGTCATCAACACCGGCGCGCGTACACGATTGCCTCCCATCGAAGGATTAGCTGACGTGCCCTACCTGCATGCGGGCAACTGGCTCGACGGGGACGCTCTGCCGGAGCACGTCGTCTTCGCGGGAGCGGGAAGCATCGCCCTGGAGATGGCCCAGTTCTACCGGCGACTAGGATCAAGGGTGACCGTGGTCGGCGCGGGCCGGCACGTGGCAAGCCGGGAAGACCCGGATGTGGCCGACGCGCTGCAGCGCGTGCTGGAAGGCGAGGGCGTCTCATTCCGCCTGAACACGCGGGTTCAGGCAGTCGCGGCGACTGCCACCGGCGTGAGCGTCACCGTGAAATCAGATGAAAACTACCGCCAGATTGCCGCATCACATTTGTTCGTCGCCGCGGGCCGGAAGCCGAACACCGACGACGCCGGCCTGGAAACCGTGGGCGTGGAAATCGACGACCACGGCTTCTTAAAAGTCGCCGAAAACCTGGCCACCACCGTCTCCGGCATCTGGGCCGCCGGCGACGTGCGGGGCGGGCCGATGTTCACACACACGTCGTGGGACGACCATCGCGTGCTCGAATCGCAGTTGCTGGGCGACGGCACGCGCACCACCGCCGGCCGGGTCGTGCCGTATGCGATTTTCACCGACCCACAGCTCGGCCGGGTGGGCTTGACCGAAGATGAAGCCCGCAACCTTCACGGCCAGCACACGCGGTGTGCGACGTTCGAAATGAAGCATAACGGCAAGGCCGCCGAGATCGGCGAGCCGGCCGGCTTCATCAAGTTGATCGCCGATGCCCGCGACGGCCGGCTCCTCGGCGCGGCGGTACTGGCGGCCGAGGGGGCGGAGTTGGTTGCGGCGTACATCACGCTGATGAACGCCGGGGCTACGTTGCCCGCGATCTGTGGCGGCATCTACATCCACCCGACGCTCAGCGAAGCCGTACAAAGCGCCGCTTTAGCGCTCGATCTGCAGATTCGCTCAACGCTTATGACGAGCCAATAAACCGCCGCTCCGGCCCGACTCACCCTCTTGCCTTCAGCCGTAACCCGCGCGGCACCAGGACACGCTCAAGCAAGCCGAATCCCGCCTGAACGAGCAGCGCCAACACCGCCGCGGGAACCGCGCCCAGCAGGATCAAGCGGTTGTCGGCCAGACGAATCCCCGTCAGGATTGGCTGGCCGTACCCGCCGGCGCCGATGAGTGCGCCGAGCGTCGCTGTGCCGACGTTGATTACCGCCGCTGTTTTGATTCCGGCGAGAATCATCGGCAGCGCCACCGGCAGTTCGATGCGCATCAGTCGAGCCACCGGTGGCAATCCCAGTACGATCGCACTCTCGCGCAGCGCGGGCGGGATGCCGGCGAGCCCCGCGTGCGTGTTCCGCACGATCGGCAGCAGGCCGTACAGAAACAGCGCAACGATCGCCGGCAGGGTGCCGATGCCCAGCAGCGGGATCATGAACACCAACAGCGCCAGCGACGGAATGGTGTAAATCACCGATACGGCCGCGAGTATCACAGTTCCCGCACGCCGCCACACGAACGCCAAGATTCCGAGTGGAACCGCCACCGCGATCGATGCCGCTAGCGACACGCCTACCAGCAGCAGATGCTCGCGCGTTCGCAGCCACAATCGCCCCGCCAACGTCACATCGTCGGCGTTCGTTCTCGTCTGCAACGCGCTCAGCAGGAAATCCGAAGCCACACGCGTTTCGGGCACGCCCTGCAACTTTGCGGCCGCGTTCATTGCGATCATCTGCGAGGCGTCGATGGAATTTTCTAAGCGCCGCAGGGCTGCGATCATCGCTGGCGCGTGCTGGGTCAGGTCCAGGCGGTATAAATAGACGGCCTGATACTCCGGAAAAAGCCGTTTGTCGTCATCCAGCACACGCAGGTGGTAGAACGCGATTTCGGCGTCGGTCGAGTAAAGATCGATCACGTCGGTCTTGCCGGCCGCAACCGCACGATAGGCCAGATCGTGGTCCAATCCGGCGACGTCCGTTTGCGGCAGTGCGTAGGTGGTACGCAGCGCCGGCCAGCCATCCTTTCGATCAATGAACTCGTTGCTGAACCCGAAACGAAGGGCAGGGTGCTTTCGCAAATCCGAGATCGTCCGGATCGATAGTTTCGCGGCGGCGGCATCGGTCATGCCGAGGGCGTAGGTGTCGTTGAAGCCGAGCGGGTGGGTCATGCCGATATCGTGCTGCGCAAGCGCCGCGCGCAGCGCGTCTTCGGTGGCCGGCGTGCCCGGCAGAAGTTCCTGGGCGATCGTGCCGGTGTACTCCGGGTACAGGTCGATCTGCCCTCCCTTCAGTGCCTCCCACAACACCCGCGTGCCGCCGAGCTGGCTGCGATGAACCGTAGCGATGCCGGCGTCGCGGCCGAGCTGCGTGGCTAACTCCCCCAGAATCACGCTCTCGGTGAACGCCTTTGAGCCGACGCGAACCGATCCTTCGGCCCCGCGGACGGCGGACGTAAGGGCGATTGTGAGCAATGCGAGAAGACCAAAAATGTTTCGAGTCATGCCCGCTCCGTGACGTGCAGCCGATCCCGCTGGGCCCGAACAAATTGCATAACGAACGGCTCGGCCGGCCGTTGCAGCAGGTCGTCGATGCTACCCCGCTGCACGATTTGACCGTCGCGCAGCAACACGATGTCGCGCGCGAAGAAGGCGGCCTCGTTGATGTCGTGCGTGACGAGCACCACCGTCTTGTTCAGACGCTGGAAGATATCCGCAAGCTCATCCTGCAATTCCGCGCGCACCATCGGATCGAGCGCGCCCAGCGGCTCGTCGAGCAGCAGCACGACAGCATCGAGCATCAACGCCCGCATCAGCGACACTCGCTGCCGCTGCCCGCCGGAAAGCTCGGCCGGATAGCGAGACAACAGTGAAGGCGTCAACCGGGTGATCGCCACCAGCTCATCGACACGCCGGCTGATCTTGTCGCGCGGCCAGCCAATGTGGCGGGCCATCAGCGTGACATTTGCCAGCGCCGTGAGGTGGGGAAACAGGCCGCCGTCCTGGATGACATAACCGATCCGCCTGCGAACCGCCGGCAAGGTGGCCGGCGTGATCAGTTCGCCGTCGAACGTGACAGAACCCGCGTCTGGCGTCAGCAGCCCGGTCATCAAGCCGAAGAGCGTTGACTTCCCGCAGCCGCTCGGCCCGATGAGCGCCGTTGTCCGGCCGGCCGGGATGTCGAGCGTGATGTCGGCGACGGCGGCTTTTTCGTCGTAGGCTTTCGATACCGATTGCAGACGAATCATGAGCGATGACTATACGAGATCGCAACGAGCGCATGGCACTGTAGAACAATTATTGCCGAAGTTGGCGGGTTTCGCCGTCGGTCATCCGCCAATGGATATCACCCAAACACGAGCAACGCTGCCAGCTTCAGCAACTCCGATAGTCGTTCACCCATCGGGCCGAAATGCTGGCGGGCCTGCGGAGAAAGCGTCGCCAATGTCACGCCCGCGGCGAACGTCGCGAGAAACGCGTTCACATGAGCCTGCGTCGCGATCGACCAAGTCATCATGAGCAGTGCGAACGCGAACAGCGGCCGGTAGAGCGGTGTCGCGCCGAAGAAGCGCAAACGGTACGTCCATATCGTCGCGGCGGTCAGTGCCACGCCCAGAGCCACGCCCCCGGCCAATTCGCCGACGATGACATACGACGCCGTCTTGTGCGATTGCAGCCGCCCCAGAAGCAACAACACGCAAGGCAATGCCAGCCCGTCGTTCGGCCCGCTTTCGACGTTCAAAAGCTGCTTCAGCCGCCCCGGCACGCGCCGCGCGTCGACGATCGCAGCCGCCAGCACCGGATCGGTCGGGCTCAACACCGCGCTGACGAGCAACGACTGCGTCCACGGCAGGCCGATCAATATTTTCGTCAGCGTCGCCGAGATCAGAAGCGTCATCGGCAGGCCGACGAACAGCGCACGTCCGGGCAAATGCCAGATCGCCCTCAAGTCGCGCAGCGGGAGACGCATCGCGTCGGTGAACAGCGTGCTGGCCAACGCAACCTCGGCGACGTGCTGGACCAGCGGGCGGCCGGCCGACAGTTCGCCGACGTGCAGGCCTGCCATCGTTACGCCGACGATTAGGAACAGCACGCTCGTCGACAGCACGCTCCGCCGCGCCAGATCCGACACGAGAACGGCCACCATCAGCGTGACGGCGCAAAGGATCAGCAGCAGCATCGTGTTATCCGAGCTGATCTTTCGCTCGCTGAGCATCGGTAGGGAAAAAAGATTGGTACAAATCGTTTTTTTCGCGCCCTCGCGTCCCGCCCCTACCTACGAAAGCGACGGCCGGCGGTACGGATCGGTAATTGTTCCGACTCGTGTTCGCGGCGGTCTTTGTATCCATCTTCGGGAAGCCGTCGCCTAGCGTCTTCCACTGGAAGCGGTTGTAGGTGAGTTCCCGCCCCGTCGTTCAGTGGCTTCTGCACGAGGATGCGGCTCCGCCCTGCCGCCTCCACTTCTTTCGGGAGGACGGCCATGAAATACGTGATCAGTTGGTTCGAGCGCCCGCAGGGTTCGCCAATCGAATACGAGAACGCCCAGAAGCGGATTCTCGAGGTGTTCGGCCAATGGAAGGCGCCGGGGAATTTCAAGATCGACTTTTTCGTCATCCGCGTCGGCGAATGGGGCGGGCACATGCTGATGGAGTGCGACGACCTCGTCACCATCCACAAGTTCTGCTCGATGCTGCCGGCGTTCGTCTTCACGGTGCACCCTGTCATCCCGGTCGAAGAAGCCGTGCGTGGGGAACTGGAAGTCATCGCGTGGCGCGACGGACTGAAAGGGATGTAACGAAGATATGACGTTTTCCGTGTGGAAGCTCATCCCCCTTTTCCTGTTGTCTGTGCCGGCGGATGAAAAAACTTGCGATTCTTTTGTTTGCAAAGTAGTGTTCCCGCTCACGGGCCGTGGGCCCGTCACTTCGATCAAGAGGGAAGGAAACTCTAAATGCGTGGGAATGTTCGTCGGGCGGCGCTGGCCGCTGTTGTCGGTTTGTGCGGGATCGTTCCGGCGGCGCGGGCCGGGGTTTCTTACACCGACCTGTACACATTGGGCAAGCCGGGGGGATTGGATAGCGCGGTCCCCAACGGTTATCAGATCGCGGCCGGCGGCCAGGTCGTCGGGTACGGGTTGACGACAAGTTTCGTATTCCACGCGGTAGCCTGGGGCGCGGGCAGCCCGAACGGCATCGATCTGAATCCGGGCAGCGGGTTCAATTCCTCCCGTGCCTACGCCACCAACGGCACGAATCAGGTGGGCTACGGCATCGGCTCGGCAACGGGCAATGACAATCACGCCCTGCTCTGGTCGAGCACCGGCGTCGTCGATCTGAACCCGGGCAACGGGATAACCACCTCCTTCGGCAATGGCATCGGCGGCGGACAGCAGGTGGGCTACGGCTACGGCGCGACCACGAGCTATAAGAGTCACGCGTTGGTCTGGGTCGGTACGGCCGACAGCGCGGTTGATCTGCAACCGGGCAGCGGGTTCAACGATTCCACCGCCCTCAGCACCGACGGCACGCACCAGGTGGGATACGGCTCGGCCACGGGCGGCATGCACGCCCTGCTCTGGTCGGGCAGCGCGGCCAGCTACGTCGACCTTAATGTCGGCAGCGGGTTCGACGCCTCCCGCGCCTACGCCGTCAGCGGCACCCAGCAGGTCGGCGACGGTAACAGCACGGCGACGAGCGGCGTCAATCACGCGGTGCTCTGGACCGGCACCGGCGACACCGCGATTGACCTGAACCCGAGCGGGTATAACGCCTCGTCCGCCTACGGCACGAACGGCACGCTGCAGGTCGGCTTCGGCAACTTCTCCGCCACAGGCAAGGATCACGCCCTGCTCTGGTCGGGCACGGCCGGCAGCTACATCGACTTGGGCGCACTGCTGCCGAGCACATTCATAGAGTCGCGCGCGTATTCGATCAGCGATAACACGGTGTACGGCTACGCGAAAGACGACAGCGGCAACTACCACGCGATCTCTTGGGCCGTCCCCGAGCCGTCGGCGCTGGCGCTGCTGGCGATCGCCGCCCTGCCGCTCACCCGGCGGCGTCGCGCCTGAACGGGCGAAAAGCGGCGGGTTTACGTCGGCCAAAAATTCTGAAGTTGCCGTGGCTCGCGGCGGGCAGGTCGGTTTCCGCGGGTGCCGGTGCCAGTTCTGCAGGACGGGAAGGGTCGGATAATGCATTTGCGATCGGCAGTGGGTGGCGCGGTGGCGCTGGGAATGTTCGTCTGCACATCGGTCGTCTCGGCTGCGCATCTGGGGAGTGACGACCGCTACCACGGGGTGAACGTTGTCTACCCCGACACGTTCACCCATGAGGCCGACACCGTCGGGTTCCAGGATCACGTCACGAACGCCTCTGCCATCGTCAAGTCGCCGTACAACACCATCTCCAACAACGGGCAGGCGACGATCGGCTATGCGTGGAGCAGCTACGACGGACTCGACGCCCTTCGCAGCGTCTACCTCGGCAACCCTTCCAGCGGCGGCAACTTCCGGGGCATGAACGTCGACAGCGGCGTGAGCCTGTCGCTGACCAAGCCCTGGGACGGCACGTCGCGGTTGAACGGCAGCACGAATTTCTCGGGTACGGTCGTGTTCACCGTGTCGGAAGACACCCCCTACTCCATCACTGGCCGTGCACGGCAGACCGTCGCGCCATCCGCCGGCGATGAATTCTCGAACGCTTCGATTTCGCTCGCCCGCCTGGGCATGAACTCCGTCACCCTCGTCGATTACCTGCGGACCCAATCCAGCGGCCCGACCGACGAGGCTTTCACGTACGCCGGCGTGTTGTCGCCGGGCGAATACCGCCTGCAATACCAGGCGTCGGTCAATCGTTCCGATATCTCGTCGACTCCCTACCAATTCTACGGAAGCGCCGGCCTGCAATTCACGATGGCCGTACCCGAACCGGCCGGTCTGCTCGCCCTGGCGGGAACGGGCTGCATGCTGCTGCGACGCCGACGTTCCCCGACCGCTTCGCTCGGCCGCTAAGCGCTAGAGGCGAGTGGCGCGGGGTGGTACTACCATCACTTTTCTCCGGCCGTAAACACGAAGCAGCACCCGCCGCCGGGCCGTGGCGATACGTCGATGCGTACTTTCAGGAATTTTTGAATCACGTCGATGTTGGTCGTGGCGTGCAGCGACGCCTTCACCGCGGTGAAACTGCCGCCGCCGGCCAAGGCGAATGGGATCAGCAGCTGGTCGGCCAGGTGTTCGCCGACGGGGGCGGTGGCCGCGAGGTATTCGCGCATCTGCTCGACCGCACCGTCGCCGACGTTCTCGGCCGATACGCCGCGCTCGCCGAACGATGTGCACACCTCGGTGACGTGCTCGCTTTCGAGCGTCAGCATCAGCGCGTTGCCCGGCCCCTGCCCCTGTGGCAACTGGCGGATCTGTAACTGGTCGCCCTGCCAGCCGAGGCGCTTTTCGACGCGTTCCAGCTCGCGCTTCGCGATCTCGCCGGGCAGATCGGCAACGATGGCCCTGGCGACGCGCCGCAGCGGTTCGCCGCGCTCGTTCAGCGTGATCGGCGAGAGTTTTTGCGCCGGCCGGATCGTCGCCGTCCAGCGGCCCCCGCCCGCGGGGAAGAAGCCGCAGCGATCGATTGCCACGTCAACCTCGCCGCCCATTCGCTTCACGATCGGCAGGAACGCCGCGGTCAGAAAATCGACCGGCGGCGCGAACGGGTTGTGCGTGCCGCCCTCGAGCGAGACGACCGATTCGCGCGCGGATCCGCGTCCTGATTGGCCTTGGGCCAGCAGCAACGGCGGCAGGATCGTCTGGAGCACCAGCGTCGAACTGCCCGCCGAGCCGACGGCGAAGTGGTATCGCCCCGCCGTCACCTCGTTCGGGGTGAACGAGAGTTCGGTCGACCCCATTTCCGCGCCGCGCACCTCCGCGGCACAGATCGCGGTCGCCGCCTTCACGCAGGCGAGGTGCTGGCGAAGCAGCCCGGGCTTCTTTCGGCCGGCGCGGATGTTGCTGATCGCGAACGGCTTGCCGGTGAGCGCGGACAGGCCCAGCGCGGTACGCAGAATCTGCCCGCCGCCTTCGCCGTGCGAGCCGTCGAGAAGAATGGGATTCGCTTGCGTCGTCATCATTCGGTCACCAGCGCTGCGCGCCGCACACACCTTTTGCGAAACGCCCCTCGGCCAACACATGGCCGGGCCAGGAGCTATATCAAAATTGGGTTTGTTTTGTCATTTCGGGTTCGCCCTCACGCTGCACCCTCCCGAACGCCTCCGGTCCCCTCTCCCGGTACTCCGGGAGAGGGCTAGGGTGAGGGGAGACCTGTCCGCGGATCATCGCAATATCTCGCCGCAAGGTTCCCCCTCACCCTAGCCCTCTCCCGTGAGTACACGGGAGAGGGAACCAGACTCGCCAACGGAGCGGCACACGCCGCCCCACGTCGGACCCCACTTTCTACCGCCGCCGCCGCGAAAAGTCGGCCAAATTTTGGGAATTTTCGCGGCGTTGCGCGATAGTGCCGGTCTGCGCAACACGCGATCAGCTTCAACATTCCTACCGCCTCACAACGGCCTCACGAGGGAAGATTTCGTTCGTATTTAGTCATTATCCAGGCTGTCGACACCTGCGGACACGCACTCGCGTCGATTGGCACATCGAAGCCAATTGAGGCGTAATTGTCTTCCATCCAAGGTTTGGCAAACAATTGAAAGTCTTCCAAGCAGAAGAACGTCACATCCTCGCCACGATCACCGTTGAGGGATCTGGCGTAGCTAACAAGATTTTGGATAACCATTACCGCAAGCTTAGTTTTGTCCGCAGTCGCTTGTGGGCTCCAATTCAGACACTTGGTCAGCAGCTGAAAATTTGGATCACGCTTGCCTGGTTCCTCGGGCAGCGAGTTTTTGAGTGGCTTCTCGGCAAGGAACATCGTGCCATAAGTACTGTGCAGAATGGTCTGCATCTTGTCGGAAGGAGGCGGCGTGCCTTCGGTGTCCTCTGGTCCTGCCTCTAGGCGAAAACCACCAGCCGTCGCACGGAAGCCGTGCTTGATGCTGTTATATTCCGCGGTTTCTAAAGGTCCCGTAAAGTCGTGGGCAAGCCGCATGAATAACTCCGCATAGGCGATCCTGAATTGCGACAAGTCCAACTCGCACGCATCGAATTTGGTAACGATGTCGGTCAACGTTGCCCAAGTGATCACTGGCGGTTTATGGCGATGAAGAATGGGTGTCCCGTTACTGATGTCGTTAACGAGCGAACGTAAGTCTTTCGTCTGATATTTTAAAAGCCAGGCGGGAATGCACTCCGGTGCCTGAATCACCGCGCATACCAGTGCAAACAGTGTTTCGAGCGCATGGTGATATGCGACTCGGATGGCTATTGCCGCTCGTTGATGTTCAGAGGTTTCCAGCAATCGGCAATTTTGCTCCGCCACAAAGCGAAAATAGCCGGCGTCAACACTTCGCAAAAACCGGATGTTGTGACGTTCAGCTTGCCATTCCCACGCGCAATAAGGTTTCTTATGAACAACGAAAGGAACTCTTGAAACTTTTTGATCAGTCATCTGCCTTATCCCCATCCTTAATAACAAACGTCGCCTTCAACCGCGCCACCGTCGTCGCCAGGCCGGCCGATTCCACACTATCGAGCACGGACGCGAAATCCTTATACGCATCCGGCGCTTCGTCGATCGGGTAGCGGCGGCAGTTGCTCAGGATATCGTGCTGATCCAGTTCGGCGTCGACGGCGGCCTGATCCAGTGCCCGCGCGGCGGCCTTGCGGCCTAAGCGCCGACCGGCGCCGTGGTTGACGCTGTAGCAACTCTTTTCGGCGCCCGGCGACGCCACCATCACCACGCTCCCTTCGCGCGGGTTGCCGGGCAGCAGGATCGGGTGGCCCGTCGCGGCGAACGGCGTGCCCTTCAGGCCCGGGTGGCCGGCGGGGAAGGCGCGCGTCGCGCCCTTGCGGTGCACCCAGCTGATGTTGTTGTTCACGATCTCCGGCCGGGCGATGTTGTGGCTGATGAAATAGACGAGCTCGCCCTTCGTGCCGGGCAGCACTTCCTGAAATGCCTCGAGCACCAGCGCGTTGATCAGCATGTGGTTGACCGTCGCGAAGTTGGCCCCGATGGCCATGTCATCCAGGTACGCGTCCGCGTGCGGCGTGCCGAGCGGAGCGTAGACCAGGTGGCGGTCGCCGGCGGGCAGCGGGATCGACCATGTGTCGAAAAAATCCTGCAGCACGTGGAACTGCCGGTCGGCCAGGATGTTGCCCAGGCCGCGGCTTCCGCAGTGGCTGAGGAAGCTGACGCAGCCGTCACGCAGGCCGAAGGTTTCGACGGTCTGCAGCGCAGCGCTGCGCGAAACCTGCGTGATTTCGCACTCGCCGAAGTGGTTGCCGCCGCCGTAGCTGCCGAGTTGGGCGAGCTTTTCGTCGAAGTTGCGGACGACCTTCTCGGCCAGCAGTTTTTCGAGGCGAAGACGCAGCGCATCAACAGATCCGTCGTGGCCGCGGTGGAAGGCGTCTTCGCAGCGATCGGCCCATTCGGGCGGAACGCCCAGGCCCGCCAACACTTCGGGCGAAGCGCCTTCGAGAACGGCTTTGGTTCCCAATTCGGTGCTGATGCGGCGGCCCTTCTTCACGCTGCGCTGGCCGGCGCCGGGGCCGGTGGGCAGGCGTGCGGTGATCGCGTTGATCAGGGCGCGGCGCGTCGACCGATCTACGATGGCGTCGGCGGGAATATCGGTCTGCAGCAGGCTCATCGAACACTTGATGTCGACGCCGACCGGGCCGGGATAGATGTGCGTGGGGCTGACCATCACGCACCCGATCGGCGCGCCGTAACCGATGTGGGCGTCGGGGTTGAGCACCACCTGGGTGACGCCGGGGCCGCCTGCGGCGTTGATCGCCTGCTGGAGCGTGGCGGCATCGAAGCCGGCGCGCACGGCGTCATTCGCGATCACCGTGATGGGCCGGCCGCGCGGAATGGGGAGGATGCCGGTGGCGTGGCCATCGGGGATGATCACGGGCTTGGTGGGTTCGATCGTGGTAGTCATGGGAGTCTTTCTTTGTGTGGGCGAGGCCTTATCCGGTGCGACAAACATTCGCCGAAACAAACCGCTCTACCACTGAGCTACGGCCCCGTGATTCTCACGCATGGAGCCGGCGGGAGTCGAACCCGCGACATGTAGTTCCGGCCGGCATTCGCACCGGCAGCCGTTGTTCAAAAAGCGGCGACAAAGGGTGAAGAAACGTGTTTTCGTTGCTCTACCAGCTGAGCTACGCACGGTGCTTTCGCACCGCCGGCGGGGATCGAACCCACGACCTACGAGTGATGTAGTTCCTTCGGCATTCGCCGCTTGTTTCGTCCGCAGGATGACGAGAATTGATGAAACGTTTCGTGCTCTACCGTTAAGCTACCGCGCAATGGATTTGCGATTAGCGCGGACGGGATTCGAACCCGCACCCCGAGCATATGAGGCTGTAGTTCCACCGGCATTCGTCCTGCGGATTTTTCCTTTCTTCAAGTACCATTCACAAATATGAGGAAGAATTGGCCGCGGATGAACGCGGATAGACGCGGATAAGAGGAGTTGGAATTGTCCTTCTTCATTTGCGTGCGTCCGCGTTCATCCGCGGCCAATTTCGTCGCGCCGACAGGGTCTGCCGACGTGGCATCCCCTCACCTAACCGCTCCCGAGGGAGAGGGACCAGAATGGCAATCCAAGTGCGACTAAGTCGCCGAGAGCGCTCGCACGGCCCGTGACTGGACCGTTGGGGATTCGAACCCCGAGCAGACCATGTACTCCCAGGCAGCATTCGCAAACGGATCGTTCCGCGGTGAGGCGCCACATTAGCGCGGTGGGGCCGACAACTTCGCTTGAGCAGGAGGCGACATGGTTAAAATGTACTCCTGCTCGGCATTCGGCCCGACCGTTTCACCAAGCCGCGGGCGAGGCGTGTAACCGCGCCCGCGGCGAACCCCCTGTCAAAGGTTTCGACCAAATCGACACCGCTTCGATCGCGGCCACCCAGCGGTCGCCGGTCGCCTTCTCGTCGGCCACGAAGGCGGCGATCACGTCGAACACGCTGTCGCTGAAGCCGCCGACGTTCAGCACGCCGGGGTAGCCGCTGTCGGCCTGCGTTGTGCTGTACGGCTGCAGGTCGATGCAGACGAGCTTCGCGCCCGGGTTACGGGCCTTGAAGGTCGCCCACTCGGCCATCGTGGCGGTTCCGCGGTTGCGGGCCTTGTCGACCCACGACTCGTTATCCGACACGAACACGACCAGCTCGCCCTTGGCCCCCCGCCGGTTGAGCTCGGCCAGCGGCGCCGAGCAGTTGGTGCCGCCCGGCGGGATGGCCGTCATCTTCGCGGCGTTGGTCATCACGCTGTCGCGTGCGTTCAAGTCGATCTTCACGACCGCTTCCTTGAACGGCACCACCTCTGCATGCGGATTCGTCCGCAGGAAGCACGCGGCCACCAACGCGGCGACGTCTACACAGCGGACCTCACTGGTCGCGCCCTTGCGCCCGCCGGTGATGGGCGAGTGCATCGAGCCCGAAACGTCCGGGCAGACGATGACGCGGCCGTCGACCTTCGGCACGTTGCGGGTGGCGATTTCCATCGCGTCCTGCAACGCTTCGCGCACCTGCCGCGGCACGTCGGTCGCCTGCGTGTAGGCGACCAGCAGCTGGTACGGGAAGACACGGGCCTTGCGGATCGCCGACGCGTCCCGCAGCTTTTCGGCGATGAGCCGTTCCATCGCCTGGCCCTCTTCGAACACGCCGTGGCGTGCGAAGGTGTTCAGGTTCTGGCGGACCATCTGCCACGATCCATTGCGGGCGATCTGCTTCCAATGCTCACGCGTCAGCTCGAGGCTGGTGAGCATCTGGAACGGCACATCGGGCAATTCGCTCGAGCGGCCGGCCTTGAAGGCTTCGTACTGCTTCACGATCTCCGGCAGCGCGGTGGCATCATGCGGCTGGCCGATGAGGTAGCCGTAGAGCGCGGCCCGGGACGCCGTCGCCGGCTTCGGGTGCGTCATGCGGATCACGTCGGCCAGGCTCGGGTCGTTGCCGACCGAAGCGCGGAAGATCGCTTCGTCAGAACGCTTGTCGAACCAGTCGTTCACCAGCCGCTTGGGCAGCGAGCCGAGACTCTTGCGCCCCGTCACGCCGCTGCGGATGATCTGCACGAAGTTGCGCAGCATCCGCCCGTCGTCGATCACGCGGTCGAACACCTCCGCTAGCAGGCCCGGGCCGCGGACGGCCAGGGTCGCACACAGCAGCGCCGGCAGATCCTTCATGTGGCCCTTGTTGCGGGCGTAGAGCGCCGTGCGGGCGATGAACTCGGGCTCGATCGCCGGCGAGCCACACAGCGACAGCACGGTCGCCAGCTGACCTTCGGCCGACGCGTAGAACGTGTCGGTCAGGCAGCCAGTCGCGGCGAACTGTGCGAGCATCGCCTTGGGCGACCGCAGGTAGGCCGCGCCGCCCGCTTCGTTCGCCGTGTTCGCGGCCGGGGTGAGCTTGCCGATGAGAGACTTGAAGAGCGTCTTGTTGGCCATATTCCACCATTCCTTTCGGACGATGGAGAAGATGAAAGCACGAGGCGTGCCTCGGCCCGGTCCCGCCGCGCTTAATTTCTCGCAATCAATGTATGAATAAGATGTTACAAAAATTTATTCCCGCCGTGAAAGAGCTGGCTGACTGAAGCGAACTGGCAGCATTTGGATCTTATGCTCTATAGTTTATCTTTATTTCTATGAACCGCCCTCTTGTCGTCATCGGCCTGCTCGGCCCCGTGCTGGATCAGGCGAAAGGCCCGCGCCGCTGGGACGGCTGGCGGCCGACGGTGTCGATCTGCCAGCACGACGACCTGCTCGTCTCGCGCTTCGAACTGATCTACCAACGCCGCTACACCAAGACGGCCGAGATCGTCGCGAAGGACATCGCGGCCGTTTCGCCTGAGACGCAAGTGAACCTGCACGTCTGCGAGATGGAGCACCCGTGGGATTTCGGCGAGGTGTATGGCTGTCTGCTTGATTGGGCACGCGCGTACCCGTTCAGGCCCGAGGAAGAGGATTACCTCATCCACATTACCACCGGCACGCATGTGGCGCAGATTTGTCTGTTCCTGCTGGCTGAGAGTCGATACCTGCCCGGCAAGCTGCTGCAGACCTCGCCGCCGCGGCGGAACGAGCCGGATGCGGCACTGTACGAGATCATCGATCTGGACCTGTCGCGCTACGACCAACTGGCGGCCCGATTCGCGCGCGAGCAGAGCGAAGGTCTGTCGTTCCTCAAGAGCGGGATCGAGACGCGCAGCGCCGCGTTCAACGCGCTCATCGAGCGGATCGAGCGCGTCGCCATCAACTCGGCCGCCCCGCTACTGCTGACCGGCCCGACAGGGGCGGGCAAATCGAAGCTGGCGCGACGGATTTTCGATCTCAAGAAGGCCCGGCGGCAAGTGGCGGGCGACTTCATCGAAACCAACTGCGCCACCCTTCGCGGCGACGGCGCGATGAGCACGCTTTTCGGTCATAAGCGCGGCGCGTTCACCGGCGCGCTCGCCGATCGCCAGGGCCTGCTCCGGTCGGCCGACAAGGGCGTGCTGTTTCTGGACGAGATCGGCGAGCTCGGCGTCGACGAGCAGGCGATGCTGCTGCGGGCGCTGGAAGACAAGCGATTTATGCCCGTCGGCTCGGACAGGGAAGTCGTCAGCGATTTCCAACTGATCGCGGGCACGAACCGCGACCTGGCCGCTGACGTGCGGGCCGGGCGGTTTCGCGAGGACCTGCTGGCCCGCATCAACCTGTGGACGTTCGCCCTGCCGGCGCTGCGCGATCGGCCGGAAGATATCGAGCCGAACCTGGATTACGAACTCGAACAGATCGCGCGCAGCGGCGGCAGCAAGGTCGCGTTCAACAAGGCGGCCCGCGAACGCTTTCTCCACTTCGCCACCTGCCCTGATGCGGCCTGGGCCGGCAACTTTCGCGATCTCAACGCTGCCGTCACGCGCTTGGCGACGCTGGCGGCGGGCGGACGCATTTCGGTGGAGCTGGTCGACGACGAGATCGCCCGGTTGCGCCAGCTGTGGAGCGGCCGCGTCGCCGACAACAACGATGTGCTGGCGGGCCTGGTCGATCCCCAATCGCTTGGGTCGATCGATCTGTTCGACCGGATGCAGCTCGCCGCCGTCGTCAGCATCTGTCGGCGTTGCAGTTCGCTCTCCGAAGCCGGCCGACAGCTCTTCGCGGCCTCTCGGCAGAATAAGACAACGGCAAACGATGCCGACCGGTTGCGGAAGTTCCTTGCCCGATTCGATCTGACGTGGCACCAAGTTGTCGCTGGCTCTGTTGTCGATCAACCCCGCGACAAATAGCAAAGACCGGTTCCGCGCTTACAGCAACGCCCAGCTGAATACCACCGCGTACGATACCCTCACACATGAGGGAGGCTTGCAAAACAGCTGACTAGCGCTGATTTTGGCCGGAGGTAAATATGCTGAGCGTTGATGCTGATATTCCGGGCGGCAACATTCTGGTGGACCAGATCGACGGCGACGAATTGCACCTTCAACCCGACCTGCGCGATACGGACGGCGAGTGGTTCTACTGGTGCTTTCGCGTGCGCCATGCCGCGGGCCGGCGACTGCGGGTGCGGTTTGCGGCGGGCTCCCCCGTCGCCGCGCTGGGACCCGCCGTTTCGGTGGATGGCGGCATGACATGGAGATGGCTGGGCCAAGGCTCTGCCACCAAATCGGATTTCGAGTTCCTCGTGCCTCCGTTGCCGGGTGATTCTGAGGTGCGGTTCGGAATGGGAATGACTTACACCCGTCTTCACTTCGAACGTTTCCTGCAATGCGTCGGCCCTCACCCGATGCTGCAAAGCCAGGAACTTTGCCGGAGCCGCGCCGGCCGATCGGTCTTGATCTATCGAATCGGCACCGAAGCGGCGCCCCACCGCGTGCTGGTCACCGCCCGTCACCATGCGTGCGAAATGATGGCCAGCTTTGCCGTCGAAGGGCTGTTGCAGCAACTTCTGAGCGATGACCGCCACGGCCGATGGCTGCTGGCGAACACCCAGTGGCTCATCGCGCCGTTCATGGACCTCGACGGCGTCGAGGCCGGAGACCAGGGCAAGAATCGCCGGCCGCACGATCACAACCGCGACTATGGCCCAGGGAGTATCTACCCCGAGGTCGCAGCACTGAAAGAAGCCGTGCCGGCATGGCTACAGGATAACAAGCTGATCATGCTTGATCTTCACTGTCCGTGGATCCGCGGCGGCAACCATGAACGACTGCACCTCGTTGGTGACGCCGACTTGCGTGTTGCGCGCGACCAAGCGACCTTCTCGGCCATCCTGCAGCAAACGCATGCTGGCCCGCTCCCATATCTTGCCTCTGACAACATCCCCTACGGCACCGACTGGAACACGGCGGCAAACTACGGTGACAAAGTGTCGGCAACTCGCTGGGCTGTGCGAACATTGAATACGCGAATGGCCAGCAGCATTGAAATCCCTTATGCAGTGGCGCGCGACATCGAAGTGAATGCTGACAGCGCCCGTGCTTTCGGAAAAGATATGGCGCGAGCGATCGCCGGATACCTCACCTAGTGCCGGTCCAACTTGTGATTCCGCCGCCCGGTGATTCCCGGCAATTCAACGTGGCCGCCAACATGCCAAGTGCGGCGATCACGCCGCCGACTAGGTAGAGCGGGTTCATCAGGTTGACCCTCCCAACAGGCCCTGCACCAGATGCATCAGGCCCCAGGTAAGGGCGAAGCAGCCCGCGGCGAGGCCGAGGTAAACGAAGTCCATAGCATGCGTCCTTTCCAGGTTCGCTACATGGGAATATTTACGGTGTTCCGGTTCAGGATGGGGTCAGGAGGGAGGGCGGTCGTATCAAGAACGCATCAAGGCTGATAACAGGTGGGACGGAGAGGAGGGCCGTCCCATGTCTCACCTATTCTGCCGGCTATTCTTCCGCCGCGCCGACATGAAAGCACCGCTCGCCGCACGTTCGTCGGCAGACGGCGAAGCCCACACCAGAAGTACGACGATTGGCTCAGTCGTCTGTAATCCGACCGCGGATGGGATACCTGGGGCACCGCCGCCATCAACGCCCATCTTCATGGGGGATCCAACACCATCAAGGCCGTTGCCGGAACGGCGACGGGCTGCAACCTCGACAAGGTGGTTGTGTACATCAGCGGCAGCAATCCCACGCCGCCCCACCGACGAGCAGCGATAGCGTTTACATCGACGCCGGCGGCGCAGCGGCCGGCGATTTCTCGGCCGACAACAGCTTCAGCGGCGGCAAGACCGCCTCATACAGCTCAGCCGTCAACACCAGCAGCCTCGCCGATCCGGCCCCGCAGGCGGTCTATGCCTTGTCGACGCCAAAGGTCATAATCCCGCACCCGGCGCCAACGTATATGGCTCGCCAGCGCTGATGCTGGTCGTCACCAATCGATCGCCGTAGCGCACTTTCGCAGTCGCCGCGGCAGCGCTGTGTAGCGTAGCCGACGTCAACTTGCCATTCTTCCACTCCAGATCGACTTCAAAGCCGCCGCGTGCCCGTAGACCCCGCACCGATCCCGTGGGCCACACCGATGGAAGCGCCGGCAGCAGGTTGATTTCCCCGTCGTGACTCTGAACCAGCATCTCTGCGATGCCGGCGGTGATGCCGAAGTTCCCGTCCATCTGCATCGGCGGATGATCACCAAACAGATTCACGCACGTGTGCCGGTCGGACAACATCGTCTGCAGCATCAGGTGTGCGTGTTCGCCGTCGTGCAGGCGGGCGTACAGCGCGGTTCGCCAAGCCAGAGACCACTCGCGGATGTCGCTCGACGGATCGATGCCGCGGGCGTCCAAGGACACCTTGGCGGCCTTGGCGAGTTCGGGCGTTTTCACAACGCTAATCTGGCGGCCGGGGAAGACGGCGAAGAGATTCGACGTGTGGCGATGGTGATCGTTTGGATCATCTCGATCTTCCATCCACTCCTGCAATTGCCCCCATTTGCCGATCTTTGGCCCGACCAGCCTATCTCGCATGGCCGACACCTTCTGACGGTAATCGGCATCAACGTCCAGAGCCTTCGAGGCGTCGATAAAGTTCGTGAACAGGTCCCACACGATCTGCTGGCTATAGCTGACGCCGTCCTCGTGCGGGCCGTGTTCTGGCGACCAGGCGTTCGGCACCACGAGCCGGCCGTCGCCGAGCGTTTTCAGATGGTCTTCCCAGAACTCGGTGGTCTCCTTAATGACAGGGTACGCCACGTCGCGCAGGTATTTTTTATCCATGCCGAACGCGTAATGTTCCCATAGGTGTTGGCAGTACCAGGCGCTGGCCGTCTTGTCCCACTGCCAGCCCATGCCGCCGAAGATGTTGTGCGAAGTGCGGATCGCGAACCCGCGGGTATTCGGGGCGCCGGTGTTGGTCTTAAATTCCGGCGAGGCGTCCGTCGCCTGCTGCCACAGGGGCAACTGGCTGCGGATCAGATCGAAGAATGGCGTGTGCATCTCCGGCATGTTGGCCACCTCGGCCGGCCAGTAGTTCATCTGCACGTTGATGTTGCTGTGGTAATCGCAGTGCCAATCCGGCGAATTGCTGTCGTTCCAGAGCCCCTGCAGATTGGCCGGCAGCGATCCGGGACGTGAACAGCTGATCAGCAGGTATCGGCCGTATTGGAACAGCAACGCTTCGAGTTCCGGATCGACCGTCTTGAACGCTTCCACCTTCCGCTTGCTGGTTGGCATCGCGCGCTGTGCATCGGACGACCTACCGAAGTCGGCCGAGACGCGGTTGAAGATCGGCTGAAAATCGGCCAGGTGCCGGGCACGCAGCGTTTTGAAATCCTTCTCAGTCGCGTTAGCGGCACGGTGGGCGACAAGCTGGGCCGGATCGATTTCTGAGCGGAACCCCTTTTCCGGATCCATCGCATAGTCGGTAGCGCCCGCCAGCATCACGGTGACGTCATCGCAGCCCTGCAGTGAAAGCTGACCGTTGTCAGCGGTGATTCGCCCGCCGCGGTGCGTCACCCTGGCCTCTGCCGCGTACTTGAGCCCATTAGAAAGTGTGCCGTCGAAAGCGAGCGATCCGCCCTGCGATGTCGTCTTTTCGCCGTGCGTGCCTTGCAGCGCGAGGCTGCCGCTGATCTTCCCCGGTGTGCTGGCGGTCCAGTGGACCACAATGACATGATCCGGGGCGCTGGCAAAGACTTCCCGCTGATACGACACGCCGTCCTGCTGATACCGAGTCCGAGCGATTCCGGTTGTCAGATCGAGTTCGCGGCGATAATCCTGCTCAACCGACGGCTGCGTGTCGTCGAATTGGATTTCCGACAACTGCAGCAGGTCGGCGCCGTTGTTGTTGGAAATGGTCAAACGATAAATGGCGAAATTGGCCGGCTTCTCAAGCTGATAACGCACCGCCGATCGGCGTTTCGGTGTCGGCGCCTGGCCGGCCTGATGATCAATAACGGTCCAGCTCTTGCCGTCGTCTGAGCCGGCCAATTCCCACGCCTTCGGATCGCGGATCGGGACGTCATTCGCGCTGATCAGAGAGTAGGACGTGATCGCCTTTGGCTTCTTGAACTCTGCCTGCCAGACCACCGGCTTACCGTCCCACTTTACGCACCATTTCGTGGAGGTATCGCCGTCGGCGGTATTCTGAACGTCTTCCTTCGGGTTATTGGCTGGCTGTCCGCTGGGGCAACTGACTTTGGCCACGAGGGAATAGGACGCATCGGTCAGATAAAGGTCGCCGAGATCCTGGTATGCTCCCATGGTGGCATAGTCGCCAGACGGGTTCGCATCGCCGGTCCACAGGCTGTCGACGTTGAACTGAATTCGCTCGCGCGAGGTGCCTCCAAACACCACCCCGCCGAGTTGGCCGTTGCCGACAGGGAGCGCCTCGTACATCGCACGATGGGCCGGCTGGTCGTACCACAGCGTGAGCTTAGCGGCGTCGTCAGCGACAACCACGGTCGCGCAAAAAGCGGTTGCCAAAATGCCCGCGGTGATGATCGACTTGGTCATCGAGTTCCTTTGGAAGTTTGGTGATAGGCTGTAAAGCGCATTTCGCCGCCCAAACAAGCTACGGCTTATTCCGGGCACAGATTGCTTGAGGCCGCCGCGTCTCCGTCAGAGCATAATCGCGTCCGGTCCCCGATCAATTGCGGCCTCACTCACCGATTGTTGTGCAAATGCAATCTGTGCAGCCGGGCTATCGAATCAATGTATAGCATTCTGCCGCGAGCGGCGCGAGGTCGATATGGCCGTATAGTTCATCGCCGTTCTCAATATGTTTTAGTCGCAGTGCGCCGATAGGGACGGACTGCGATCGATTTGAAAAGTTCAACAGGAAGATGAACGCCTCATCGCCTGCTCCACGGACTTGAGCCGTCACGCCTTTCGGTAACGGCGATGGCAGAATGGACGCGATCGAGTTGTCGCTATTGATACGTCCGTAAAGCGATGACAGCGCTTTGCCGTCCAAGCGCGTCCCGACGAAGTACGCACGTCCAGATCCGAACGCATTCACGGTGACGGCCGGTGATCCGGCGTAAAAGTCTTCAGTGTAGGAAGCGATGACCTCAGCACCTTCGAGGTGCATAATGGCCGCGACATCGGCCCCAGTGCCTGGCAGGCCGGTGATCGGACAAGGCGTGCCGCGCCTGTTCCGGTCGATCTCTTCGATCCAAATTCCGAAGACCTTCCCCAGCCCCTCGCCCGGCCAACCGCCCAAGAGCATGCGGTTGTGCTCGTCGGCCATTGCGGTATCCCACGTTGCAACAACCGTTCCGCCAGCGTCTACATAATCGGTAATTTTCTTAGCAAATGCCGGTGTGCAGCTCCAGTGCATCGGAAGGATAATCAGCTTGTACGCTGAAAGGTCGCGGTCGTCGGGAACCACGTCCACCGGCACCGAACGTTGCCAGAATCGAATGTAATGCTCGGTCGCCACCTCGTCGAAGTAGTTCAGGTCGTGGCCATCCCACGCGGGCGAGGGAACGCCTGTCCCGTAGGAGAGTTTTTGGCCCCACTTGCTCTGCCAGTCATAAACGATTGCGACCTCGGCCCGCACCGACGTGCCGAGGACGGGCGCAAGCTTGGTGTATAGATCCGAGAGCGAGCGAAGTTCCCGATAACGCCGTGTCTGTAGGTGCCGCTCAGTGCCCCAGTGCTCTACAACCGCGCCATGCAGCTTTTCCATCGATCCGCGGCCGGCTCTGAACTGAAAGTAGCACGTGCCATCGGCGCCGTGAGCGATCGCCTGAAGCATCTCGAGCCGATGGACATTTGGCCGCTTCACCCGCTGTGGGAACCGCCACTGCGGTGAGCCAGGGCATGATTCCATTAGCATAAACGTGCAGCCTGGCTTGAAGCAGCGATACAAATCCTGCTTCATTGACCAGAATGCGGCGTACTTTGTGAGGTTAGGCTGTTCCGGGTCATAGCCCGGATACTGATCGTCCGTCACAACGTCGACTGTTCGGCTGATCAGGTCGTAATCGTGCGCGAAGGAAGTCGTCATGAAGTTGGTCGTTACTGGCACCTCGGGCGTCGAGGCCTTCAAAATCCTGGCTTCAAAATTGTACCAGTCGATCAGTTGCTGATTCGTAAATCGCATCCAATCGAGCGACAGGCCGTCCTTCACCCCATCGGTCGGTTCGGCATGATGCCACGCAGTGGCCGTGTGCGACCAGAAATGGGACCAGTGTGCTTGGTTCATGCGGTCTAGCGAGCCGTACCGGCTCTCCAACCACTCGCACCAGCCTTTACGGCAAAGGTCGCAGAAGCATTCGCCCTGCAATTCGTTCGACACGTGCCACATCGCCAGCGCCGGATGGCTCTTGTAGCGCTCAGCGATCTTTGAATCGATGAGCTTTACAAGTTCGTGATAGCTGGGCGACGTCCAGCAATGGTTATGCCGGTTGCCATAGTGAGACCTGAATCCGCGACGGTCGACGCGGCGGACGCCGGGATATTTCTCCGCCACCCACGCAGGCATCGCGCCGCTGGGCGTCGCAAGGATCACGCGATTGCCAATCGAGGCTTGCGTATCCATCACGCGGTCAAGCCAGTCGAATGTGAATCTGCCCTGCTCCGGCTCGAGCGAAGTCCATGCGAAGATGCCGACCGACGAAGAATTAATCCCAGTTGCCTGCATCAGCGACGCATCCTTTTCCAGGATACCCGGCATCATCGGCAACCACTGATCCGGATTGTAATCGCCGCCATGGATGAGGGCCGCCTGGTCCTTGAGGGGAGTCCGGACGCGGTGCGTGGGAACGAATGATTCAAGCATTTGAGACGCTTTGTGTCGAATGGTGGCGGCGCAGTGTCGAATTGATCAGTAACCGCTGGCGCTGAAATCAAAGACGCTATCGATCTTGCTGAAGTCATAGGAAATCTTGCCAGATCTATCGAACTTGACGACATGCATTTCCTCGTTCAGCAGTCCGTGGAAACGCATGTACTCAAAGCCCCAAGTCTGCTTCAGCATCCGCAGATCGCGCTGGTGCTCCGGCCGAAGGTGAATGATCGCGCGATCGGATCCGACTGAGGCGCGATAGGCGCGGTTGAGGTCGCCCTTAACCTGACCGGCGTCAACACTGATGGTACGAAACGCTCCACCGCGCCCCGGAACCTCGTCCGGATGGTTCGAGGTCACGGCCTCTACGACTTCTACACTTCGGTGTTCAATCACGCGATTTACTCCTATGGGCTTAATGAGAGGTCGCACCGCGATCATTTCTCGGACGAGGTAGGACTCTTTTTAGCAAATTCATTACCTCGAGCAGTTGAGGGCTCGGCGCATACGGGGCTCGACGCGCGACAGCGCCGCCCGTGTCCCACATCACCGGCACCATCTGCCGCTTGACCGATGCCTCCCAGACCGATTTAGTCCATAGAATGGCTGAATCATGATCCTTTCTCGAGCACATCGAGAATTCGCCAATAAACGCCGGCGTATTTGTGCGTTTGCAAAATGCGCTCAGCCTGTCGAACAGGTCGTTCAGCAGCTTGACGTCTGCCTCGCTACCCCATGTAGCCTGCATCTTGCCCCAGCTCGCGTCCTCGCTCATGCCGACGAATGGCCACGGCGTGTAGTAGTGCACTGAGAGCAACAGACGGTCCGGTGAGGTGTCCTTGGGGATGTGAAACGCTTCATTACACGTTTTGTCGATGTCGGTGTTGTAGCCGGCGACGACGAGCAGCCGCTGGGCATTATTACCGCCGGTTGCGCGAACCGTGTCGACGAAAATCTGGTTCACGCGGTTGATCGTGTCATACGGGTCCGGCTCATGATCGAAGCTCGATTCTTCATTCAGCGCCTCGAAAATGAGTTTTTGGTTGCGGTTCCCGAACAGGTGGGCGATTTGCTCCCAGTAAGACCGAAACTTCTTCTCGGCGACGGCCGAGAAGGTGTGGTAGGTGTCGGGGTATTTTTCTTTCCAATCCGAATCGATCCACCCGCCGTCCCAGTGAATGTTCACGACGCAATACATGCCGGCCTCGGTAATCCAATCGATCACTTCGCCCACCCGCTGGGCCTGTTTCGGCGTGATTTGGCCCTTATCGGAATAGGTGTCCCAGGCGACCGGCAACCGCACCGCCTTGAAGCCGAGCCGCGCCAACTGCTGCACGTATTCCTGCGTGATCGGCGGGTTGCCCCAGCCTGTCTCCCAGGCGGCCGTGCTCTCAAGCGTGTTGCCGATGTTGATTGCCGGCGTCATTTGGCCGACTGCCGCGTGCGCGTCGATCGGCTTCATCGGCTGCATCTCGCGCGAGCTGACCGTATCTGCACCGGACGTGGACGCTGCGAGAAGCCCCAAAGCACATAGTTGGGCAAATGCGACTGCGGTAATGGCTCGAATCTTCATGAGACTATTCCTCCAAGAAACCTCTGCAATGGTTTGACCGATTGACGGGCGATCAGCGAGCGGCCGTAACCGAGAAGAGTTGTTGTGCGAACAGGTAAAGGTCCGGTTTCCACTCTTCGGCATCGTGGCCGTGGTCAGTGATGCGCCACGTATGGTCTATTTTCTGATCGGCCAGATAGTTATGAACACGCTGGCTGACATTGAACAGACCGTCCTTATTGCCGCACGCCAGCCAGATGACCTGCGACTGGCGATCTCCAGCGGCTTTCGAGAACAGTTCGGCCGACGGCTTCGTATTCGGGGCGGCTGAGAAGGCTCCGACGTATCCGAAGACGTCGTCATGGCCGAGCCCGAAATTCAGTGCCTGCCCGCCCCCCATTGACAGTCCTGCGATGGCCCGGTGAGCGCGGTCAGCCAGCACGGGGTAGCGCGATTCGATCGCGGGGATGAGGTCGTCTAGCAGATCGTGTTCGAATACGGCGAACGCCAGCACCGCCGACATCGGATTGTCGGCCGGAACACGATCGTCGGTCTGAGCCCGGCCATTGGGCATTACTACGATCATCGGAACCGCTTTGCCATCGGCGTAGAGATTGTCGAGGATGACGTCGGCGTGACAGTAGCCGGTCCATTCGTATTCGGTGCCGCCGAGTCCGTGGAGCAGATACAGAACGGGATATTTCTGCCGAGCGTCATATCCCGGCGGCAGATAAACCTGCATCCGACGCTGCGTACCGACAGTCTTTGAGGCGTACTGCACGGTTTCCAGCTTTCCGCGGGCGATGCCCCCACGTCGTTGATCGATGTCGGCGGCCACAGGCATTTGGCTTTCCTTCTGCGCGCTCGCGCTGGGTTGTTGCGTTTCCAGGGGACGTGTCTGCACGTCGGCCGACGCGGGTGCCAACCCTTTTGCGGCAGCACTCAACGTGAAGCTCCCGGCTTCCGGCGTAGATTGCACGATCACCTGGGCGAGCCCGTTGAACAGGCTGCGTTCCCAGTTGCCGGTCTGCTTCCAGAACACTATTTCCCCGCCGCTTCGCACGCCGCCGGGCCCCCAGTAGTTCTTAACGCCGACCGCAATAACGTTTTCACCGGCGTGCAGGTATTTGCCGACTTCGAATGCCGGAGCCCCAGCGTTGTGCGACTCGCCGACCAGCTTGCCGTTGACCAAGACCCAGCCATCATCATCCACCGTCCCGAGGACGAGATAGGCCGTGTCGGCGTTCGCGACATCTTCCTGAGTCAGAGTGACCTTCGTGCGGTAGAAGGCAGTGCTGTCCTGGCGCATCGGCAGCTTCGGTTCGCCGACAGGCTGCCAGGAAGCATCATCAAACATCTCCCCGAGTTCGGGCGTCAGCTCGACCGCTCGCGACGGGAATTTCCCTGGCTTCCACCGCCACTCGCCGAGTGAGGCGGAACGTGATGTCGGCACGAGCGTATCGGGCTCATGGCAGGCCGGATCGCCGTTGCCGACGCCGAGAATCTTGCCGGGCCCGGTGAGGGTGAATTGCACCTTGTCTTGCGCCACCGGCACGGGCCGACCCTGCGCGTCGAGCGCCGACACCGTGAAGATCGCGATGTCTTTCCCGTCAGCGTCGATAAGCCGGCGGTCAGGCGTCAACTGCAACCGAGAGGCGGCACCGGTCGTTTCCACCTTGGTTTGGGCGGTAATGGCGCCGCTTGCGTCAAACCCCTTGGCGCTCAGCGTGCCAGGTTGGTACTTCACCTCCCAAACAAGCTTCGCGTTCGGCTTAACGTCTTTGCGACCAAGGGAAGCGCCGTTCAGTGCCAACTCGACCGAGCGGCAATTGCTCTGCACCTCGACACGGATGTCTTGCCCCTCTTTGCCCGGCCAGTTCCAGTGAGGGGCGATGTGCAGAACCGTTTCCTTCGTCCACCATGCCTTGTAGTAGTAAAATGCGTCCTTCCGAAAGCCGCAGGTATCAAGGATACCGAAATGTGAGCTAACGCACGGCCAGCCGTAGGGCGAGGGCTCCCCACGGTAATCAAAACCGGTCCAGGCAAAGCCGCCGGAAAGCCACGGACGCTCGGCAAAGAAGCTCCACCAGGTCTCCGCCGTCGCCGACCACGTTGGCCACCGGATGTCGTATGCGGCGACGTAATGGTTCCAATCGGTGACGTAAATGCCGCGTGTGCCGACGACACTCGCCTGCTCAGTGCCGATATTGGGCTGGTCGGGATGGTTGGCGTGGTACTGGTCCATCCCTGGACCGAAGTTGTAATTCCATCCGCGCACCTCGATGACAGAGTTGATGCCAGCGAATTCGTTGTACTGCGGTGCCGGGTAGGTGACGGCCCGGGTCGGATCAAGTTGCTTCACCCGGGCCTGCATTGTTGCCGCGGCGCGAGCGGCTTGCGGCGAACCTTGGACCGAGAATTCCTCGTTCGCCACGCTCCACAGAAAAATGCTCGCATGGTTGCGATCGCGACGGATCATCTCCTCCCACTTGCGCATGTTTTCTGAATCGCTGCCGAGCAGGCGGCTCTCGTCCATGACGAGCATGCCGAGTCGATCGCAAATATCCAGCAATTCGGGCGTCGCCGGATTGTGCGACGATCGATATGCATTGCTGCCCATCGACTTGAGGGCCTTGATTCTGAACTCCAGCAACGCGTCAGGCATCGCCAGGCCAACGCCCGCATGATCCTGATGGTTACAAGTTCCCTGAATCACGTAGTGCTTGCCATTCAGCAGGAAGCCGGCCTTTGGATCGAACGCGAACGTTCGGACGCCAAAGGATGTCTCCTTGCGATCGACCGCCTTGCCTTGAACCGACACGGTCGTCACCAGCCTGTACATATTGGGGGATTCGGGCGACCAGAGCTTCGGCGAAGCGATCCTGGTCTCCAGCGAAAGCGCCTGCGTCGAGAGGCCGTTTACGGTTGCGGCAGCCTTGCAGCGTGCGACGGTGCCACCGTCAGGAGCGACGATCCGGCACTCCACCTCGGCCAGTGAAGGCTTGAAGAGGCTGTTAAGAACCTCGGCCTCGACGTGAGTTGTCGCGTCACCGGCCGGGACGTTGTTGGGAAACGTCGTGTAAACGAATATGCCGTCCGGCGCGACCGCAACCGGTGCAGTCTTTTCCAACCAGACGTGGCGGTAAATACCCGCCCCTTCGTAAAACCAGCCTTCGAACTTGCTGGCGTCAACTCGAACCGCAATGACGTTCCGGCCGCCGAAGTTCACCACGCTGGTGATGTCTTCGCGGAACGTGTCGTACCCGCCCTCGTGTCGCCGGACGAGCCAGCCGTTGATCCACACCGTCGCATCGCGGTAAACCCCGTCGAAAGTGAGCCAGATGCGCTTGCCCTCATCCTGCTGCGCAAGTTCAAAGCTGCGGCGGTACCAACCTATGCTGTTGCGCTCGAACCCCGGACCGATGGGCTTAAAGCCGTGCTTAAGGTCGGCGCTCTGATCGATCGGCAGTTCGACAGCCCAGTCGTGCGGCACGTCCACCGTACGCCAGGCGGCGTCGGCGGTGAAGTTAGCCGCAGCCGCTCCGGAACTCGCTCCCGACTTGTCCAAGGCGAGGGCGTTTGGCCAGTCATCGCCAAGATGGAAATGCCAGCCGGCATCCAGCGACAGCCTTTCACGCACAACGCTATCGCCCTGGGCTGCCGCCGCTTCGGCAAAGACAGCCTCAGAAAGCATGCCGAGCAAAATGAGTAGGCCGACGAACAAATACGGGGATAATCTCAAATGGAGTTTCAATGCATTGCCCTCACTAGAGTTTTTTGAATTCGCTGATCTCGCCAGATTGCTAGTTCGATCGGCCGGTCGATGCCGTTCCTCGTCGCGGTCATCAATTCATCGACGCCGGCGACGGGCTTTCCGTCGACCTGAAGAATCACGTCATTCGCCCGAAGATCCGTCTGCCCGGCTTCGGCCGGCATACGCAGGATCAGGACGCCTTCGGCCCGACCCTGGCCCGTGGCGGAAACCTCGCCGGGGGTTGCGACGTTCTTGAGGTCGATACCCAGCCACCGCCCCGTGCGGTCTGCACGCTGCGTCGCCTCAGCCACGCTCGGCCGCCCGACAATCGGTACCCGGGCCAAGCGCTTCAGTTCCGGGCTGACTACGCCGAACCGGTCCATCGGGAAATTCGCGAAGCCGAGCCCAGCGGGCGACGCGGGCCGGGCTGATGCAATTGGCGGCATAGCCATTGAAGATGCGTTGGTCAGGTCGTAATTCGGATACCGCGCCATCGGCTGGATCTGCCCGTTCACGAGCAACTGGTCGTCAGGACAATCGGCCAGCACCGTTGCGGAGAAGATGCCGTCGCGGAACGGTTCCCATCGTAAATCCAGCAATTCGCCGCCACTGATCGTCACGTCCGCTCGGGCCCCGGCCATCCAGACCGCTGGTGCTTCCGGGGTGCCGGAATCCTCGGAGGTAAAGACGAGTGTGTGACCCGGGCGGTACGTTCCCGCCAGCAGCGTCACGTTTACGCCGTGCTTGCTTGCGAGCGCGCCGCGCGCCAACTGTTGGGCTCGCTGCAGCGTTTTTACTGGGTGGGCCGCCGATCCGTCACCGGTATCGTCGCCGGCCGGCGAGACGATTACGGCTGGCGCCGCCCCCGCGAATGCCGCCCGACACGACATCGCGAGTGCGAACGCTGCGGCCATAGCCATAAGGATGGCGCGAATTGCTCCCATGACGGTTTCTCCGCGTCCGAGCAGGTCAACGGAGTCCTACTTACCGAGCACCGACACATCCGCGGCCGAGGCGATGTTGTTGTCGTTCGCGACGCGCAACGCGGTCAGACGGAAGTAGCCCGCTTCCACCGGCTTATCGAGGCGGACGACCTGCTGTTGGCGGCTATTCACGATGTTGTCGAAGTTCACGTTGTCGGCCACAACGGTCCAGTTCTTGCCGTCATCGCTGACTTCGAAACGGGCTTTCAGGAAGATGCCGTTCTCCCACTGGTCTTTTCGCGGCGTGTAGGTGAAGCCGGCGATGGTTGTCTTCTCGCCGAGGTCTACCGCGATCGAATGCGGCATCGGATCGGTGCCGTCGCGATAACGGGTGTGCCAAAGACTCGATAGATTTTCATCGATTGCGTTTCTCGGCGGCGCATCGCGGTCCTGCGATGTGCATTCGGTGATCTTCCACTTCGCCTTTGAGATTCCGAATTCGGTACGCGCAATCGCCTCACCACCAGACGACATGTCGGAACCCGGAGTGAGGGCAAAGGCCCGAGCACTGACCACGCCCCCCTGCGGGAGCGGGATTGGCTGCGTGTAGAGCGTCGACGTTTCAGTCGGGTCGGTTCCGTCCAGTGTATAGCGGATGGCAGTGCCCTCGGAGGCCGTGATAGTGACAACGCCATCTAAATTGCGGCTGATCCGCGGCGCGGAGAGGACTGCCGGCGCGAAATAGAGGCCCAGGCTCGCCAGCGTCGGCCGAACACGGAATTGGGTGAACCGCACGCGGACGCCGGACACAGTCGCGTCGGGAAAACGAATAAGCCGCTTGTATCCGATGACCGTGCCGCTGCCTGCCCGCTGCCATTGGTCATCGATAAGCAGATCGTACTCGAACGCTTCCATACGTTGGCCGGATGCGATGTGTTCCTGCAGCATCAGGCAGTTCGTCCGGACCGGGGCCGGCAACGTGGCCGTGATGCTGGCGGCCCTCGCATTATCGCCGGTGGTCCAGAACGTCTCGGGATCGTTATCCGTGGCAGCTGCGGGATTCCCTGCGGACTTGGCACCGCTGACATCGGCCGTCACCTTCGCGCCCTCGACCAGGTTGGTCGCGAACGTCCGCCGCAGCACATTCCCGAGTTGCTTCAGCCGCGCAACATCATTCTCGCTGAAAAGGCCACGCCGGTCGGGCGGAATGTTCAGTAGGAACTGGCCGTTGCCGCCCACCGAGCCGTAGTAAATGCGCAGTAGATCATCGAGTGATTTAACCCGCACGTCTTCCGACGTGTGATAGAACCAACCGGGGCGGATTGAAGTGTTCACCTGGCTCGGATACCACGCCAGCGACGCACTGCCCTGCCGGCTGCGCATCAGCACATCACGCCCGCCGAGGTCGTCGCCGTAGATATCGCGGGTGAAGCCGGAGATCGCCTTATCCGATGTTTCCCACGTCCCGTCATCGTCGGGCATCGGGATCACGCTCCACTCGCTCGACCGCGTACGACCCGCCTCGTTGCCGCACCAGCGGACATCGGGCCCGCGGACAGTGATTGCCGCGTTGGGAGCAAGTTCGCGGATCAGCTTCCAGTAGGCGCGCCAGTCGTATTGCTGAACCTTACCGTTGGGGCCCTCGGCACAGGCTCCATCAAACCATACTTCGCAAATGCCGGGGTAGTTCGTGAGCACTTCACGTAGTTGATTAAGGAAGTACTGATTGTATTTGGGCGAATCGCCATACGACTTTTCGTGCCGGTCCCACGGCGAGATGTAGATGCCGTAATGCATCCCTTCCTCGTGGCAGGCGTCGACGAACTCGCGGACAATGTCACCCTTCCCGCCTTTCCACGGGCTGTTCTTGACACTGTGATCGGTGTACTTGCTGGGCCAGAGGCAGAAGCCGTCGTGGTGCTTGGCCGTCAGGATCATGCGAGTGATGCCGGCGGCTTTGGCAGCGCGGACCCACTGACGGGCGTCGAAGTCTGTAGGATTGAACAGCTTTGGGTCTTCTGTGCCGTCGCCCCACTCGTGGTCGGTGAAGGTGTTCATGCCGAAGTGGACGAACGCCGAGAACTCGTCGCGCTGCCACGCGATCTGGCGAGGCGTCGGGCGAACTTCGGCGGCCTTTTGGAGAACCGTGTCAAGCGAATCCTCCGGCGACAGACGAACCGTCTGCGCCGCTGCTACCGACGCGAATGCCAAAGAAGATGACATGATTAGCCTCGCCAACGGCCCCGTATTACGGTTCGTTCGGTTCATGATCTAAATCCTTCGCCGAGGCGATGTCGATGCCGCCGGAGCTAAGGATACAAAGGCCGAAATGCATTCGGTTGTCATTCCACGACAAAAAGAATGTCGCGTTGCGTCAACAGGAAAATCAGTGGCGGGCAGCGACAGCTGCAACCACGCGCACATTGCCCGACTGACGTCGATATTCCTGCGGAGACATTCCGGTGGCCAGGCGAAAGCTGTGGCTCAGGGCTGACACGCACGAGTAGCCGCACTGCGCAGCGAGGTCGGCCAGGTGCTGGTCGTTCTGTTCGATTCCGCGTTTGACCGCATCGATACGCACCCGACGGATTTCTTCGCCCGGCGAATGACCAACGGTATGTGCGAACCGCCGCTCCAGCGTCCGTCGCGACAGGTTTACCTTCCGGATGACGTCACCGATCGTAATACCATTGAGGGCTTCCTGGCGGATGTAGGCGATGGCTACCGCAATGTCTGCATCTTCGCAGACGTAGGTCGAGGTCGATTCGCGCTCGGTCACCATCCGCGGACGGAATTTCTGCACTTGGCCGGCCGGTGGCGTGCCGAGCAGGAGTTCGTCGAGAACGCGCGCCGCTTCTCGAGCGATCTCAAACCGTTCCGTGCTGATGCTCGACAGCGGCGGCTGTACGCCGATGCACTCGGTGATTCTGTCGTCAACACCGATGACGGCGATCTCGGCCGGGATCTGCCATCCCGCGGCATTGGCCGCACGCACGACGCTGCCGGCGACCATGTCGTCACACCCCATCACGGCAAACGGCCGAACCACCGATTTGAGTTGTTTTGTCAGCCATGTTTCGGAAAGAAGATGGCCCCAATGCGGAGCCAAAACGCGCTGACACTCCCCCCCACCGCGCTTGACGACTTGCTGAAGCCCTTCAGCCCGGCGACAGCTCCATTCAGAACGATCGCCGACGTAAACAACCCGCGTAAAGCCGCGACTGAGCAGGTGCTCCCCCGCCAGGCAGCCAATATGAACATTGTCGAGGGTAATGCGCGCGAACGGCGCCTTGGGCATTTCTTGAACCGCGTCCACAGCCACCACCTTGACGCCCCGTCGATGGAGGGGGTCAAGCGTTTCCCTGTGGCCGGGCACCATGATCATCCCGTCACACGCCGTCTGGCCAAGTTGCTTGAGGTAATCGGGCGAGTCCGATTCGATTTGAATGCTGCGCAGGCCCCAAATGCCCGAGCGCGGACGATAACTGGCGACGCCGCGGCAAAAGTCCCACGCTTCCTGCATGTCCGGCGTGTGAAGAATCGCAATGCGGTACGCTACCGACGAGCGGCGAGTGTCTGCGGCCATGCTGGGTGCAACGCGAGGCATGGCTCTTTATGTCAATTAGGTTGATGAATTATGTCAACAGTATTCTGTCTCGCTGACGCGTCGAGACAACAACTTCGACGCATTCCGACAACCCCACGCATGCGGTCGTTCATATATTGGCGGCAACTGCGTGTACGGAGGCGGAACTCGTAGCTGCAGTCGTTGATCCCCGTTGAGCGGCAAGCAACTTAAAGACGCTAAGCCAGTCAACCGCGAAGACTGTCGGCCGCAAAGCTCCTGGTGTCAAAGCCGTGGAGTATCGGGTTCTGGTTCGCCCCCGCCTTCTGTCCGCGCATCGACCGTCGAGGTTTAGCACCATGACGATGCGCGCACACAACAAGCACGGCCGACATTACTCCGGCGATTTGGTCGAGGAATGCGAAAAGCGGCGCTTGCTGGCGGGGGTAACGCTCGACGCGAGCACGACCTATCAAACGATCCAAGGCTGGGGCACGGCGCCGCTGTTTCCCAGTAGCGTCACCAACGCGCAGGCCGGTGCGATCATGCGCGATGCCGGCTTCAACGTCGTCCGCGTGACGGCTGGCCCGGGCGAGTTCACAGCCACCACCGGCGGTAACCTCACCACGCCGGTGCCGATTTCATCAAATCTCGACGACAATGTCACAAAGTTCGATGTCAACGGCATGGCCAGCGGCGAAGCGGGCCTTATCAAGTGGCTGGAGACCAATGCTTTGGAGCCCGATCGGGTAAAGATGATCGGCTCGCTCTGGAGTCCTCCGCACTGGATGAAGGTCAGCACCGGCACGCTGATGACCTGGAACAACGGCACACAATCGGGTTATGACCCGATTCTGCCGTATGGCGCTAATGGCGGCAATACCGCTGGCGGCCGCATCAATCCCACGATGTACACCGATTGGGCGCGGTTCGTTCTTTCAGACGTCAAAGCCTGGGAGAAGGCGGCCGGCATCCCGATGTACGCTTTCAGTTTTCAGAACGAGCCGGATGTCCAGGTCGGATACAGCTCGATGTTCATGAACCGGACGCCCGTCGATCCGAACGATCCGACCCAAGGCACAAACACCAGCCAGTGGCAGCTATACGGGGATGCTCTGCAGGCGCTGGCCACAGAACTCTCGTCACATCCAGAAATAACTACCAAATTTTTCGGCCCCGAGCTCGAAGCACTTGGGCCTGCGGCCAACAACCCGTGGTTCCTCAGCCAATACGTCAGCATCCGCCAGAACCTCATCAGCCGCGGGCTGCTTGGTTCGCTCGGTGGATATGCGACTCATCAATACCAATACGCCAAGGATGGCGATGCGGCGGTCTGGGATGCCTTTTACAACGGAACCGCGCATGCCGCGCAGATTCTTTCCAATGGCACATCCAGCGTTCTCGGCTGGCTGTATCCACAGCCAGGGGTAGGAGGCGATAACAAAGAAATCTGGCAAACCGAAACTGATGGCGAAGATCAGTCCTGGACCAAAGACGGCGCGATGGCGTTCGGCCTGAAGATCTACGACGCCCTCGTCTACGGCCACGTGAGCGGTTATACGACCTGGTCGCTTACCGGCTATAGCAACACCGATACCTGGGGCGTTGTTGCCCTGCCCGACATCAACAATCCGACCAACAGTTACAAGTTCGACGCGTTCAAGCAATTCTCGCGCTGGATTCGACCGCGCGCGCAGCGCATCAAGGCAGTCTTCGATAACGGACAGCCTACCACTGGCGGTGCAAACTCGCTCGATACCTACAATGCGCTCAATGTCGCCGCGTTCAACCAGGCACAGGATAAGCGGCTGACGATGGTGTTCGTCAACATGCAGCCGACGGACCAGTCCACGACGATATCGCTGCCGGCGAACATGAATTTCAGCTCGCTGCAGGTCTACCAGACGTCCGGTACGCAGAAATACGTGCAGTTGGCTGACCTCATGCCGAGCAACGGAAAAATCACGCTCACCGTGCCCGGCTCGGCGTTCGTCACCGTCACCGGCAGCTACTCCACGCCAACCCTGCCGGCCCCATGGCACTCGGCCGACATCGGATCGCCAGCATTGGCGGGTAGCGCGGGCGCGACCAATGGCATATTTACGCTGACGGGCTCGGGCGGCGATATCTGGAACACGTCCGATCAGTTCCAGTTCACTTACACGACGCTGGCCGGAAACGGTTCGATCATCGCGCGCGTTGTCGATGTGCAGAACACCGACCCGTGGGCGAAGGCCGGCGTCATGTTCCGTAATACGCTCGATGCGGACAGCATAAACGCATTGATGGCGATTACCCCGTCGAACGGCGCCACGTTTCAGTACCGCTCGACGCTGAATGGCTCCAGCAGCTACTCCAGCGTTGGCGGCTATACCGCCCCATACTGGGTTCGCCTGACTCGAAATGGCAGCACTTTCACCGGCTACCGATCGGCAGACGGTGTGACATGGACGCAGGTCGGCAGCGCGACGCTTTCGATGAACAGCACGGTGTATGTCGGCCTGGCACTCACCAGTCATAACAGCAACCTGACGACCACGGGCACGCTCAGCGGCGTACAGATCGATCAAGCTCCCACGGTTGCAACCGCCGCCTCGGTGTCGGCCAATCCGACCAACGCGAGTGCCGCAAATCTGGCAGTCCTGGGGGCCGACGACGGCGGGGAAACAAATCTCGCCTACACCTGGGCCACAGTGGGCACACCTCCGGCCGCAGTGGTCTTCGGCACGAACGGAGCAAACACTTCGAAGAATACGACGGCCACCTTCACAGCGGCGGGCAGCTACGCATTTCTTGTGACGATTACCGACGGTTTGGGCGGGACGACGACCAGCACCGTCAACGTCCAAGTCTCACTCGGCAGCTTTACGACCGCTCAGGACATCGGCTCGCCCGGCCTGACCGGATCGCTGGCCTACAACCCGACGGCCGGCACCTACACGATCGCTGGCGGCGGTGCAGACATTTGGAACGGTTCAGACCAGTTCTATTATGCATCGCAGGCAACATCCGGCGACGTGGAACTGATCGCACGGGTGGATTCGATTACGAACACAAACGCCTGGGCAAAAGCCGGCGTTATGATTCGCGAGAGCAACGCTGCAAACAGTCGATTCGCAGCGGTGTATGCGACGCCGGGCGCTGGCTTAAGCTTCCAATGGCGCAGTAGCACCGGCGGATCGGCCTCCGCCTCGACCGGCGCCAGCGGTACGCCGCCGCAGTGGGTGCGTCTCAGCCGCGTTGGCAACGTGTTTACTGCCTGGTACAGCAGCAACGGCAGCACCTGGTCGCAGCTTGGCAGCACACAGACGATCGCCATGGCGACCACAGCGCAGGCCGGGCTGGCGGTGACAAGTCATGACAACACGAAATCGACGGCTGCCTCATTCAGCAGCTTTGCAATCGGCACACCAGATTCGGCAGCACCGACGCTTTCATCCGTGAAGTCGCGAAAAATCCACGGCTCGGCCGGCACGTTTGATGTCGGCCTGTCGCTGTCGACAGCGGTCGCGCCGTCGGTTGAGCCGCGTCTTAATGGTTCCGATTTGCTGGTCCTCAACTTCAACGAGCCGATCCACGCCGCCGACGGCACGCTTGACGCAAGCGAGTTTAATCTCACCAACGCGAGTTTCTTGTCGGCCTCGATCTCAGCCAACATGCTCACGCTCCACCTGGCGAACGTTGCTCCCAAAGCGCGGATGATCGTAAAGCTGGTCGGCCTTACTGACCGGTTTGGCAACGCCCTGAGCGGAACCAGTTCAGTCACCATTCGCAATCTTTATGGCGACGTCAACCAGACCGGATCGGTCAGCGTCTCCGACCAGCAAGCCGTGAAGAACGGGCTCTTGCAAACCGTGGCGCTGAACAACTTTTTGCTTGATGTGAACCTGAGCGGATCAATCACCGTTGCCGATCAGCAGGCGGTGAAGAACGCGCTGCTCAATTCCGTCTCGTGAATACCGGCAAACGACTCGAGCGCATCGGAGATTTTCAACAGAAACGAGGAGAAAAGCAGCATGAAGACATCATTCGCATTAGCCGGACTGGCCGCAGTCATAGCGACCTGTGCATCAGCCAATGCCGCGCCGGTGCTCTCCTTGGTGCAAAGCGGGACGAGCAATGTAGCAAGCACATCGATCACCCAGGGCACCAGTGCCCTCCAACTCGACGTGCGCCTTGATACGGGCGGGCTGGACGTCAGCGGATTGCAGTTCTATGTGGATTCGGACCCCGCCGGCACGCTCGTCTACGGTGGCACCCCGGTCACGGCGCTGAATGCGCCGTTTACCACGAACGACCTCGTGCCGACACTGTCGGCCGGGGATACGGTTCAGGCCAATGGCACGTCTCCTATATTGCTCTTTAAGAGCAACGGCGCGGACTACCCTGCCTTCGGGGTCAGTTCCATTTTGCAGTTGAGCTTCGATACGCACCTGCTGATGCCCGGTAATTATGTCATCACACCACTCGGCGACGAGTTCACCAACGCCACAGTAGTGCTGGAAAGCGCGGATTTCGCGCAAGCACAACCGTTCACTCTGACCGTCACCGCAGCGCCGGAACCCGGCGCGGTCTGCGCGCTGTCCCTCGCTGGGATTGGCCTATTAAAGCGGCGGCGCGATTCGGCGCAATGAACGGCTGCCAAAGATGCGGATCAGCACTTCTTAGGATTGGAATTTATGTCCGAGGCGGAGCAGACGATTCGCGAACGACAAGTGATTCATCGAGCCGAATCCGGATCGGAAGCTGAGGAGGTCCATCCTCGGACGCGGTCATCGCGCGCAAAAGAATTTCCGCCGACATCTGCCCCATCTTCATCGACGGTACATCGACGGCCGTCAGTGATGGAATGCTTAAGCGCACGATCGGCTCGTTATTAAAGCAGACGAGGCTGAAATCCTTCGGCACCGAAAGTCCGAACTCGTGAGCCGCGCGAAGCAGCCCCAGCGCGCCTTGGTGTGAGTACGCCAGCACTGCGGTAGAGCGATGATGAACGATGGCCGCTCTGATGAACGGCTCGTAGTAAGAGTCCCATTGGGTGAGAGCCGGCAGCAATGGAATGTCGAGCGACGGCGCCTCGAATCCCATTTCGCGAGCAGCATTAGAGAACGCCTTCCTGCGTTCTCCGACGCTCGGATGTACTGCGTCTACCGACCAGTGGTCCAGGTACGCGATCCGCCGATGCCCGAGGTCGTAGAGGTGCTTGAGCGCCAACTGAGCGCCGCGGGTATCGTCAGGGTTGACGGCCGAACCGTTTTCGCCGACGACACCGTTGAGGCTAACGTAGGGAATGCCTGACTGTTCGAGCGGCTGCAGGTCCGCAACTGCACTCGGCCCGACGGCCACCACGCCATCGACACGCAACGGGGGCAGAGCGAACGGACCGTGGCGCTTGCTGGGGAACGAGACACAGATTTCGTAGCCCGAACGGTCGAGCGATTCAGCAAGGGCCGTCACCGCTTCTTCGACGGGGCCCATTCGATCGGAATACATGCCCGCGATGCCCAGCACGGCGACAAGCTTTGTTTTCGTCACCGCCAAATTTCGGGCGGCCATGCTGGGGCGGTAGCTCAACTCCTCCGCCGCCCGCAGGATTCGGTGGCGAAGCTCTTCAGAGACGGAAAAGCGACCCTGACGGGTATTGTTCAGAACGCGACTTACGGTCGATTGGCTGACCGAACAGCGTCGGGCGATATCGAGTAATGTTCCGTTTCCACGCGGCATATCAACGACTATACGCCATAAAATCAACACACTACCGCGACTCTTCGGCAAACCCTTGCCGAATCATGCCGCTTTTCTGCTGAATTGTCAACAAGATCATTGTGCCCGAGTGACGGCAAGCATCTGCCTCTGGCGTGAAAGCCCCTGAAAACCAGTTATCTGACCCTTTTTTGTTGACAGACCTGAAAGCCGATCGCTAAACTCGCCCGTCGGCAAACGCTTGCTGAGGTGGAATTTCCTGTCCTTTTGCACCAGTTCACCCTCCCAAGCTTACAACGTCAGACGTGGGCTCACTTCTATCTGAGGAGGTAGATAATGCGGGTTTCGGTACTGGCCCTGACTATGGGGCTGATGGAGATTTTCGCGACGCCCGGTGTGTCACAGGCCGCTCTTGTGCTCGAAGACTTTGAGAGCGGAACGACCGGTAACGCCAGCGCGTCGGGCGACGCAACGATCGCGGTCGTCGCTGGCGGCAGCGGCGGAAGTTCCTATGCACTTCAGGTTACCCGTCCCACCGGCGGCTGGGGCGGCAGCTTTAACTTGAACCTTCCGAGTCTTTCAAGCATTCCGTCCTATACGCAGATATCTATGGATATCAAAGCTTCCGGTGGTTCGGATGTCCCCGGCTGGTGGCTACAGGTGCTCCCGATATTGAACCTCTCCACGGGCTGGCACAGCGGTACGATGAGCCCCAACCTCAACGGTGAATGGGCAACGTACACCTGGGACTATTCGGCCGCGGGCGTGCCGGCGACCACGCCTGACTGGGGACAGCTGAGCATTAACAGCCAGGGCGGCGTTGGTGGCACGCCTCCTCAGATGACGTTTTATGTCGACAACATCCAGCTTACCGGCGCCGTCCCGGAGCCGGCATCGCTGACGCTGCTCGGCCTGACGGGGCTCGCGCTGCGTCGCCGTCGTAACTGACCACCCCCACTCGTCCGCCGCCCAACTGGCCGCGGGCGAGCCTTTTTTTGTAAGCCTGCGCGTTTTCGCGGGCGTGAAGTTGAGGGCTTATGAAATTTACCTTTGGTGCATGGCAAATGGCCCCGGGCGTTACAGCGACGCCCGTTAAGCGTGTCTTTGACTACAGGATCGCGAAGGACACCCTCTGGATCGCCGGCCTCGACCGGCATGGACGGCTCGGAGCGGACCTTTTCGAGGGTCTTGTGCTCGTGGTGAAGGTCACCTCGCCTTTACCCGACGTACTGCGGGTGCAAGTTACGCACCACAAGCCGCGACAGGTTGGCACAACGAAGTTCGCCTTGTGCGATCAACGCCGGCCGGGCCCGGTGCAGATGGAGGACCTGGCTGACTGCCTCCGCTTCACCAGCGGTTCACTATCGTTGCGGATTGACAAGAACACTTTTCAAATGCACTTCGAGGGCGACGGCAAGCCTCTTACCCGCGCGCCCGGCGACGGCCTGGGGTACATGCGCACCGCCGACGGCCGCGCGCATCTAATGCAGCGGCTGACGCTCGGCGTGGGTGAAACGATCTACGGCATGGGTGAACGCTTCGGCCCGCTCGTGCGTAACGGACAATCGATCAGTATCTGGAACGAAGACGGCGGGACCATCAGCGACCTGTCGTACAAGAACATCCCGTTCTACCTTTCCAGCGCCGGCTACGGCCTGATGGTGAACTCGCCCGGAAGAGTCGAGTTCGAGGTGGCCACCGAGCGCGTATCGCAGTTGCAATTCAGCGTGCCGGGCGAAGAACTTGATTTTTACATCTTCCACGGTCCGAAGCCCAAGGCAGTTCTGGAGAAATACACCCGCCTCACCGGCCGCGCCCCGATGCTGCCGGATTGGTCCTTCGGTCTCTGGCTTAGCACTTCGTTTACGACGAAGTACGACGAAAAGACTGTCATGGAATTCGTCGACGGCATGGCGGCCCGCCACATTCCACTCAGCGTCTTCCATTTCGACTGCTTCTGGATGAAAGAACGCCGCTGGTGCGACTTCGAATGGGACACCGACGCGTTTCCCGATCCCGAGGGAATGCTCCGGCGCCTCAAGACCAAGGGCTTGAAGATCTGCGTCTGGATCAACCCGTATATCTCGCAACTGTCGCCGCTGTTCGATGAGGGTTCCGAGAAGGGATTTCTGTTAAAGCGGAAAGATGGCTCCGTCTTCCAGATCGATCAGTGGCAGCCGGGAATGGCGCTCGTCGACTTCACGAATCCGGCGGCGGCCGAATGGTTCTGCGCGAAGCTGCAGAAACTGCTAGACATGGGCGTCGATACGTTCAAAACGGACTTCGGCGAACGCATCCCGGTCGATGTCGCTTACCACGACGGCTCCGATCCGCAGCTGATGCACAATTACTACACGCACCTGTACAACAAGTGCGTCTTCGAGTTGCTGGAACGACACCACGGCAAGGGCAACGCGATGGTATTCGCGCGTTCCGCAACGCTGGGCGCGCAGCAGTTCCCCGTGCACTGGGGTGGCGACTGCGAAGCCACTTTCGAATCGATGGCCGAGGAACTTCGGGGCGGGCTTAGCTTTTGCATGTCGGGCCCGGCGTACTGGAGCCATGACATAGGCGGTTTCGCCGGCAAGGCAAACGCCGCGGTCTATAAGCGGTGGGCGGCGTTCGGGCTGCTGTCATCGCACAGCCGGTTGCACGGCAGCGAGAGTTATCGCGTCCCGTGGCTGTTCGATGAAGAATCCGTCGACGTCGTCCGGACCTTCACCCGCCTGAAAAACCGGCTCTCTCCTTATCTCCTCAGCGCCGCACGCGATGCCCACCAGAACGGCTGGCCAATGATGCGGGCGATGTGGCTGGAATTCCCGAATGATCCGGCCGTGCTGTATCTGGACCGCCAGTTCATGCTCGGCGGCACGCTGCTGGTGGCGCCGGTCTTCAACCACGAGAACCTGGCCGAGTTTTATCTGCCGGCCGGCAAGTGGACCGACCTGCTCACCGGGCGGACCGTGGACGGCGGGCGCTGGATCAGGCAGACGGTGGACTTCCTTCATATCCCACTTTTTGTTCGTCCCAACTCCATCCTGCCGCTGGCCGACGATTCCTCGCGACCTGGCTGGAAGCTGGACGAGCCGCTCACGCTGTCGCTGTATGAGCTGTGCCCGCGCAGTACCCATGAAATCGGCGTATCGGCCAGCGACGGCCAGATCGCCACGTTCAACTGTCGCCGAGAAGGGGCGACGATCGTCCTTGAAAGCGACGGCCAGGCCAGAGCGGTGCGCGCATACCATGCCGGCCATTATTACGACTGGTCGGAGACTGCGTCGCCGCTGATGATCCACGCCAACCCCGCATCGCTGGTTACGGCCTGAGGCCGATTGCCTTTTATATAGACTTTGAACACGAATAAAGGCGGCCGAGAGTTCCTAAACTCTCGGCCGCCTTTATTCGGCTGATGTAACAGCGTACTCGGTCTATCTGACCATGAAGCCGATCTTGTCGAAGTAGATCGAGCCCTTTATCGGCTTTTTCGACTGCAGCACGAACATGATATTTCCTGCGGCCGGCATCGCTTTGATGAATTGCTCGTTGGTGATGTCAAACTGGTAGCTCTTCCAGTCAGTGCCCGGCTTCAACGGGATTGTTCCCAGCGGCATCCACCAGTTCGCCGAGCTCTGCATGACAACGTTAATGTGGGCATCCGGGTCATCCGTCGTGAGATTCTTCGATGTCATGACATCGACGACGACGCCGCGGATGTTCGCTTTATTCAGCTTGTCCTCGGGCGGCAGTTCGCGAACGGTCAGCAGATAGGTGCCCTTATCACCGATGCCGGTCTGCCCGGTCAGGTCAACGCGGGCGACATCACGGTTCGCCCGCTCGTTCGAGTCGGCCGCCAAAGAATAGCTGGTGGAGAACGTCTTCTGGTCGGTCACCGGCGGGTTGGCGAAATCCCAGAAAACAATCGGCCGCGGGATTGACGGCTTAACGTGTACCGTGCGCGATACGTTCGCGGTGCCGCTGCGAGCGGCGAGGGTCAGATCTCCGGGCTCGTTCGCAGTAAATTCGAAGTGCCCCACCGCGTTATCCAGGCTAACGGCCGATTGGCTGAACTTGACGCCACCGCTGGCACTGAGCGTCGCGGACGCGAGCTTACCTTGGTACGGCGTCTGCGAGCCAGCGGCAAGGGCGATCAGATCAGCGGGCACGTGATCGCCCACATACACTTCAGCCGGCATCACGAATTGTATTTCGGGCTCCGATGCAGTCGCCGAGGGCGCCGCTAGCGCCTTCTGGGCCATCGCGGTCAACTGCGGATTTGATCGGGCCGGCACGCGGACGCAATTCATCGAAAACGGGGGCAGGACGACATCGAACTGCTGGCCGGCCGCGATCTTCTCGATGTGTGGGCCCGTGCTCCACTGCGGCTTCTTACGGTAGTTGTTCCAGTAATACTCGCGGCTGCCCACCGTTGCCCATTCCCCAATCTGGGCCGGTTCAAAGCCGTTGATCGTAATGTGCGTCTTTGCAGAATGTGTCGGATCGGTGTTCACCAGCAGCATTGTCACCGCGTCGGCAGCCCGAGATGCGTAGGTATAGACCGCCGGCTCGCTGGCAGCTGAGCGGACGAGGCGATCGCCCATGTAGTTGTTCCACAACCACATTGCGTAGTACTCGGGCTTACGCGCCATGCCGTCTTGTTCAGAGACATCGAGCAGATCAGCGAAGCAATCCCATTCCTGGGCCATATCGGCTCCCTGCGTGGCGAGTTCACCGAGGAAGACGCTCGCCCACAGGCCGCTGAACAGCTCGGACTTGCTGACACTGAAACCGAGATTCCATTCGGTGTAGGCGATTTGGATCTTATCCGCACGCTGTGGCTGATATTTTTGGATCAATCCGCGGGCCTTGCCGATTTCGTCTTTTAATTCGGGCCTGATACCGGCAATGATTTGAGCATAGCTTTGCGTGACGCTACCCGGGTAGGCGTGGATGGAGACAAAATCCACGTTGTCGCCGCAGTCGCGGAGCATTTCTTCCGCAAACGCCCCGCCACCGATCTTGATTGAGGGATCAATCGCACGCATCGCTTTGGCGGTGTCGTTGTACCGCTGTGTATATATCTCGCCGGTCATTCGGCCTTTGCCGAAAGGCAGTTCGTCGCCAGGCTCCCATGCCCCGCCAAGCTCGTTACCGAGTTCCCACAGGCGTACGTTGAAGCCCATTTTCTGGTTGGCCCAGCGCACCCACTCGGCTGCGTCCACTGGGCGGCCGGTGCCGATGTTGGGACAAACCATCGCCTCGGTCCCCGGGATGGCCTGGATGAACTCGTGCTGCGTCTTCACATCGGTGTGACCATGCCACCCGCCACTGGCCGGATGGAGCGTTTTAGGATCAGCCAGGAACGACCGGGCGTACGCGCTGTAATCGACAGCCGGGTAGCCGTCGGGGCCGACTTTGCTGGTATCAACGGTTCCGTCCGGCAGGCGTACGCCGTTGCCGTTCCAGTAAACGACGTTCGACCACGATCCGCCGGGCATCCGGATGCTGCCGGCGTGCAGATCGCTCACCCATTCACGCACGGTGGGCGAAGCATAGACCGACGGGTAATACCACATCGCAACGTTTGTCCCGCCGAGTTGTCGCGGGTTCATCGTTCGCAACGTTTGGTCGGCTTCGACGGTAACGTTTGACTGAATAACTGAGCCATCATCGGCGCGGGCACCCGAACCGGCCCCGGCCAGCGGGAACAACGTGGCGCAGGCAAAAGCGACAGTAAGAGAAATTGGTCGCATGGAACATCTCCTCCTTGGCAGCTACATTCAAAAGCGTTCGCAATCGGACCTTGAGGTCGAACAATTGTTCTGGCGGATTTGGGCGGGTGAAACGGGACGTTCTGGCAAAGTGATCGCCGCAACACGATCAGGCCGCAGCATTGATCTGCTTCAATAGAAAACTTCCCGCGTTTCGATTGGACTCGATGCAGTTTCTAGCTGCGCGGCTTTACGGATCGACCGGAGTCAGCTGGTCATTAGGCGTGACCTGGAATTGCCTGATGACCTTAGCGGCCTGATCAACGCTGGTAATGGGGATCCATTGCTTCGCGCCGGGGGCTTTCACTTCGATGCTTGTGGGACCAAGCCCTGCGTTCTGAAACGCAGAACTGGCTGGCTGACTCGCGTGCTGCGCGTTCTTTAACAGTTCTGCCAAATGTGTTAGCACGGGCGCCTTGAAACGCTCAAGGTAACAAACGCGTGCTCCAGAGCCGTCAGTGAAGACCTTCGCCCGCACGACCTGAGCGCCATTGCGATCAGACGGCACCAGCAGATAGGCGCTGTCCTTGAACCACGTCTTGCCATCGTCCGCGGAGTAAAAAAGCTGCGGCTCGGAGATTTCGGTCGAGTCGCGCGACCCCACATAGGCGTATGCAACAGCAGCTAAGATCACGGCGACAATGACCGCAAACGTGACCTTAGGCGAACGATTCAGCCGCTCTCTGAACCCGACAGACTCCGTCCCATGAGCCACATTTCCGGTAAGCATTTACTCTCCCATTGATCCGGAGCACCATCTTGGAAGGTGCGAGCGGCCCGACGTGTCTTAGACGCCCCGGGCCGCCCATCTCGTTGGCTTATCAATATTGCGGGTAGACGTCCGGCTTCGAAGTCCACATGCCATCCGCGGGCCAAGACCATCCGCCCTGATCAACCAACGGGTCATTCCATTGACCCTTGTATTGAGGTTTAATGGTGTCGCGCACTCGGAGGGCTTCGACATGCCCGTCACAGAATAGGTAGTTGAACAATCCCTGGTGCAGCTGAAAACTCTTCATTTGAGCCATCGGATTGCAATCCCAATAATTGACGGTGAAATTCGGATTCTGAAGCTTATTCAGATCAAGAACTTCAGTTAAGAGAATCACGTTCGTCGCTGGCTTTACCTGGCTGGTGCGCAGCCAGACGCCCTGCGAAGAGTTTCGCCAAGATTGTGTGCGGTTAAATACCTGACCCATGCCGCGAATTCTCCATGTCCCCGACGGCAGGCCGAGCACGGGGTTATAGACCGGATCGACCCCGGTATTTGAAGGCATCGCGTAGGTCAGCGGGCCGCCGCCCATCCAACCACTGTTCCATCGCGCGAAATTGTTGTCATTCGGGCAGGTGAAGACTTTCATCGTGACAGGACTGGTCGCATCCGTATGGACGGCCAATCGCTGAGCGAGCAGCGACACCCATGATATTGCGGTTGGGTCATAGGTATAGTCCGAATTACCGTTATCGTAAATTGGATTAGCGCTTCCGTAAAAGTTAGGCGGATATACTCCTTTGGAATCGTTTATGTACATCGCGAAAGCATTGGCTAACTGCTTCATCTGAGATGCGCACGAGATGCGGGCGGCGCTCTGCCGAGCCCTGTTTAGGCTGGGCAGCAGGATCGCGATCAGCGCTGCGATGATTCCGATGACCACAAGAAGTTCCACCAGGGTGAAACCACGTTTGAATGAAGCCTTAGACATGGCCAATCCTCCAAAATCGAATTCACTCACGCCAAACGGTTTAGAGATGACTTGGCACTGGCAGGCACCGCCCGACATTGCCGACACTCTTTTCTTACCCAACGTCGCGGATAGCCGCAGCACGGCCATCTACCGCCGCCGCCAGCTACGATCCCGGCGGTGCGCTCGATTCACGAACGATCAACGATTCTTCAACGCGTACCCGAATTGGCTCACTCGCAGCCCGGCCCTCGGGAGCCGTAAGATCACGCAGCAGAATCTCGGCCGCGAGCTGACCCATGCGTACCGACGGGACATCAATTGAGGTGATTGACGGCACCGACAGCCGCACCACCGGTTCGTTATTGAAGCAGACCAGGCTGAAATCCCTTGGGACTGAAAGCCCAAGATCATGCGCCGCACGAATCAGGCCGAGTGCGCCCTGGTGCGAATACGCGAGCACGGCCGTCATCTTTTGCTCCACGATCGCCCGCCGGACGAACGGCTCGTAGTACGAATCCCAAGCCGTTGCCGCCGGCAGCATCGGCAGGTTCATGAACGGAACCCTGAATCCGAGTTCACCTGCCGCATTGAAATATGCCTTGCGACGTTCAAGCACACTCGGATGGCAGGCATCGACGTAACAGTGATCGAGATAAGCGATCTTGCGATGGCCGAGCGAATACAGGTGCTTCAGGGCGAGGAACGTGCCTCGCGCGTCGTCAGGTGAAACGGACGAACCGCGTTCCCCAGTGACGCCGTTGACGCTGACGTAAGGGATATTCGACCGCTCGAGCGCCTCCAGATCCGCGAGGCTCTGCGGCCCGACAGCGATAACGCCATCCACCCGCAGCGGCGGCGGCGCGAACGGGCCGTGCCATTTGCTGAGCATGGCGATGCAGATCTCGTAGCCGGCCTTATCGAGCACCTCGCCAAGGGCGTTCACGGCCTCTTCCACCGGACCGACGCGATCTGAACGGATGCCGCCGATGCCCAAAACTGCAACGAGCATCGTTTTGTTGACCGTCAGGCTCCGGGCGGCAATCGAAGGCCGATAATTGAGGGTACGAGCCGTCGAAAGGATTCGATCGCGTACTTTCGGAGAAACCGAAAATCGCCCCTTACCGGAGTTATTTAGCACGCGGCTGACTGTCGAAGCGCTCACGGCACAGTGCCGGGCGACTTCCGAAAGTGTTCCTGCTCCACGCGACATCCAGCCTCACCTTGAGAAATTCAGCAAGCGTTTGCTGATAGAGGCATAGTGACGCAGGGGGCGGGGCTTGTCAATGAAAAATTCAAATCAAACGATTTTCGCCTTTTTGTACAGATTTCGCGGCCTTTGCCAGTCCGGCCGATAGCGGCAACAGGAAGGTCCCTAGTGTGCACCGACCGTCAGAAACCCCTTGCTGAACCAGCCTTGGCAAGTCGGACTAGCAATCCAACTTCGACCAAGCGGATGAGAACATCGGTTCGGGGTTGCGGTGCGGCGGGACGCTCTCCCCTGCGGGAGCGAATTGCAGGACTCCAAACACCGGGGACCGAGAAAAGTCTGCCCTGCGAACCCTCTTGCCCACTGTAGCCAGCCAGGGAGGGCGCGCTGGATGCGATCGAAGAGTGTGCCTTGGCGGATCCCGATGTCGAGTCGATTTGCGACCCGCTGACGATGTACTTCGGCCCGCGGAACGTGCTCGTCGCGGTCAGCATCCGGTTCCATGGTAAGGCTGCCGCCGGCCGATGTGCCGTGCTGCGGGTGGACTTGGTCGGCCACGCGCGCCGCATCATCGGGGCGAACGGCGACGCGATAGCCCCACGGAGTTTCGTAATCGCCGGCCGGCAAGCCCGCGCCGACGTTGGCGTCGGTGATGGCGACCACGCCCCCTCACCCTTCGCGGCGATCGCTGATTTGATGGCGACCGGATCAACATGAATGCCGTCGCAGATGAAGTCGACGGTTACCCGCTCGTCGGCCAGGATGGCTTCGACGCCGTCGACCGGGCGCACCCCCGGTTCGGTAACCGGTGGCACCGGGAACACGTTGTAAAAATGCGTCGCGTGCCGATCGCCGGCATCAATCGCCCACTGCGTTTGATCCCCCATTGCCATGGTGTGGGTGATGAAGACGCGCACGCCGCATTCGACGAGGCGCTCGATCACCGGAATGATGCCCGGCACTTCCGGGTTGATCGACATCGCTGCCACCGGCCCAGCGGCCTCCAGCAAATCGTTCAGGAAGGCGACATCGCCAGGCAGCGTCAGCCCGCCCGCACCGGCCAGCGCGAGGAACGGTCCTTCAAGGTGGAAGCCAGGAACCGCCACCTCATCAATTAATAAACGTCTCTCCGATACCGCCCGTTCAACTGAAGCTGTTTGACGTAGAGACGAGCGTCTTCTGCGGACAGCCCTGCCTGTTCAGCGATGACGGCATGAAGGGCATGGTCGACGTCGTGAGCCATGCGCGTCGAATCCCCGCAGACGTACAACGTTGCTCCCCGCTCCAGCCACGCAAAGACTTCCCCGCCCCGCTCGCGTAGGCGGTGCTGCACATAGACCTTGTCTGGTCCGTCGCGGCTGAAGGCCGTGTCGAGACGGGTGAGCAGGCCGTCGCGGTGCCAGCGGTCCAACTCGTGCTCGTATAGGAAATCGCACTCCCGCCGCTGGTCGCCGAAGAACAACCAGTTGCGGCCGGTGGCGTGACTCGCCTCACGGTCTTGCAGGAATGCCCGAAACGGGGCCACGCCCGTCCCAGGGCCGATCATGATGATGTCGGTCGCCTCGTCCATCGGCAGACGAAAATTCGGATTGCGGTGCAGATAGACTGGCACCGGCGTGTGTCGCCGAACGCGGTCGGCCAGGAACGTGCTGGCCGCGCCGTGGTGGACGCGCTCGCCGTTGCGGTAGCGTACGGTGGAAACGGTGAGGTGCACTGTCTCGGGCGACACGCGCGGGCTGCTGGCGATCGAATACAGTCGCGGCCGCAGCGAATCCGACAGTTCCAGCACGCGCGAGCCGTCGATCGCGCCGTGGGGCAGTTTCGAGAGCAGTTCCAGCACGTCGTGCCGCGCCGCGTATTGGGCGAGCGCGTCGCGGTCGCCCGACTCGACGCAATGCCGCAATTCCGGGTCGTCTGCCACCGCCGCCGCCTCTGCCAGCAGTGCGAAGCTCGGCCGACGCAATTCGACGTCGCTCAGCAGCGCCTGCGTCAATGTCTTGCCGTTTGCCGTTGTCCGCTCGCCGCTTTCGCGAAGCCGTTCCAGCACACTTT
>Ga0070658_10000188_pt1 | contig 54572 bp, 47 predicted proteins | sample KBSC13metaG_FD_64664 | JGI IMG/M metagenome (GOLD analysis project Ga0070658, IMG submission 64664) | Corn rhizosphere microbial communities from Kellogg Biological Station, Michigan, USA - KBS C1-3 metaG | ecosystem: Host-associated > Plants > Roots > Rhizosphere > Soil ...
CCTCTGCCCTCTGTCACTCAGTGCGAGAACTCCGACGAGATGCTGGAGGATATGATTGCGCGCTCCATGGTAGTTCGGATGGAACCGGATGCACGGGAAGAGGTGCGCTTTCGCCTGCTGGAGCCGATCCGCCAGTTCGCTCTGGAACTGCTGATTCTCTCGGGGCAGGAGCCAGGAGTGCGCCGACGCCACCGCGACTATTTTTTGCAGGCGGCCGAAAGGGACGCCGCTGCCGCCTATGTGATGCTCGACCCGGAATGCGATAACTTCCACGCGGCCATGAAATTCTGCGAGCAGGCAGGAGCGGACGCCGAAGCCGGCGTGCGGCTCGCTCTGGCGGTGTTGCGGCGCTGGAGTCCCTACAGCAGCCACGCGCTGGAAGCCTTCGGTCTCCTGAAAGATCTGCCGGCATCCGAAAACGATATTGCGTCGGATCTAAGGGCGGTTGCCCTCCATCGGGCCGGGTATGTGGCCATGAAGCGGGCCAGACCGGAGGCGGAAAACCTGATACGTCAAGCGCTGGACCTCGCACAGCGCAGCCGACAGTGGGAGATCGCGCATAAGTGCCTCGCCTGCCTCTCCCACCTTGCGCCGACCGTAGAGGCCGCTTCTCGCGCCTATGAAGAGGCGGTCGCCTTTGCGCGCCTCCATAACAATCCGCACTGGCTGGTCGATTCCCTCGCGGACAGCGGAGTCTATCTGGCCTGGATCGGACAGCAGGCCGAAGGACGCCGCCGATTGGAAGAGAGCCTGGCGCTGGCGAGCGCTCTGCAGGATGAGAAACTGATCCACTACGCGCTCTACAAACTGGCGCCTCTCCTCTGGCAGCAAGGCGAGTTCCAAACGGCATGCGTCTACTTCGACAGACTTCTGGACGATGCGCGCCGACGTGGGGATTCGGAGCAGGAGGCGTTTTGCCATACCTACCTCGCCGCCGAGAGGTGTCGCGAGCGCAGGTTCGCGGAGGCGCGTGAACATATCCTTCACGCCTTGGCGGTTTTTACACAACTCGATATGCTGTATGGACTCGCGGAGGCGCTGGAGCGCGCCTCCACTCTGATGTGGCAGGAAGCAGGCGATGCACGCGCCGCCACGCGCCTGTTGAGCGCGGCGTACGCCCTGGCGCGCGGGGGGCTGCGATTTGCGATCACGAGCCACGATCCTGCCGATCTTTCTCTCTGGAAGCAGAGACTGGGAGAGAACGAGTTTCAGCACGTCTGGGTAGATGGGCAGGCGCTCTCGCAGCAGGAGGCCGTCGCCCTCTGCCTCCGGTCGGTAAACCCATAAATTCCCCTTTGGGCCACCCCTCCCTCTCCACTTTGCCGCCTCTGAAACACTCCGTTTCTAACAGGACTCCTCTGCGTTAATACCTAGTTAATGCCCTTTCTATAGAATGGGAACATCGAAAGCCATAGTTTCACGATACAAGGCTCGATCTGTCTCATGAAAGGAGTATATCGACAATGCTTACACACACCTGGACCTCGCGCCGATCCTTCACCGCTGCAGTCGTCATGGCCGCCCTCGGATCCATCGGCCTCATCTTGCCCTCGCAGGGGCAGATCCTGCATCTGCGTGCCGATGATCCTACCCACATCACGACCGATCTCAATGGAAATGTGCTCTCATGGCAGAATGAAGTCGGTGGCGGCCAACTCTTTACGCCGACTGCCGGAACGGGAACGTCTCCTACGCTGGCGCCCAACGCCATCGGCGCTCTGCCCGCCGTACGGTTCAATGGGATCGACAACGTGTTGAGCAGTATCGGCTTCGGCGCGCAGGCGCAGGAACTGACGCTGTTCGTCGTGACCGCGCCTCTCTCCAACGCCGGCCTCTACCGTGACTTCTTCTCAGCGGTGGACAGCAGCACGCCGGGCCACTACGACTATCTTTCCGGTATCAATCTCGATATGACTCTCAATGGCTCCTCTACGTTCGACCGTCTGAATCTGGAAGGGGCGAAGGGCGGTGGCGGGGGCGGCATCACGCTCCCTTTCAATAGCAGCTTCGGCGTCTACAACCTCCTGGAAGTGGGTTATGGCGATATCGACGCCGCCGTCTATGTCAATGGCAACAATGTCGGAGGACGCCCCGGTAACTCCAATATCGTGAGTCTGCAGGACCTGAGGATCGGGGCACGCTACTACGATAACGGCGGCGGCGAGACCGGCTACTTGAACGGGGACATCGCCGAAGTCCTCCTCTACGACCGCCTGCTCTCCGACCCGGAGCGCCAGACGATTGAGAAGGGGCTGGCCGACAAGTACGCAATGCCCTTCGACACCAGTGTTCCCGAACCCGGCAACATGGCTCTGCTCTTCGGCGGCGGCTGCAGCGGCGCTGCCCTCCTCTATCGTAAGAGATCTCGTAAATCCGCCTGAGACTCCATAGACATGCCGCAGCGAGCGCTCACGGGTTTCCAATCCCGTGAGCGCTCGTCACGAACGAACGCCAAAACGATTGGCCAATCCTCCGCGTTTTGCACGCCGGTAAAGGATGTTGCCATCTTGATAACGAAACTGAGAAGGAAGCAGAAATTCCAACGAAGGCAGTATCAGGAAGGAAGTATCGGAATGATGAGTGCAGATGCGGAGTTGCAGAGATTTATCGAGAAGCATGTTACGGAGGTCGCGCCGCTGAGCCGGGATCTGGGGTTGGCGGACTGGGAGATGCAGACGACGAGCAGTCCGAAGGCGACCGAGCGGGTGGCTACGCTGCGGGAACGGCTGGACAACCTCTATGCCAATGCGGAAGAGTACGCTTTTTTGAAAAGCCTGAACGGGCAGACGTTCGAGGATCCTCTCCTGGCACGGCAGCATCTGCTGCTGCGCAACTCCTACCTCGGGAATCAGGTCGCTCCGGACGTCATTGCGGAGATGGTCACACTCGAAGTGGGTATCGAGGAGACGTTCAATCTGTTCCGAGCCACCATCGGCGGCGAACAGGTCAGCGACAACACTCTGGACGATCTGCTGTTGACTTCCGACGATGTCGCGCAGCGCCGCGAAGTGTGGGAGGCGAGTCAGGCAGTGGGAGCCGCGGTGTCGGAAGAGGTGCTGCAACTGGTACGCCTGCGCAATCGCGAGGCGCAGCGGCTCGGCTTCTCGGACTACTATGTGATGAGTCTGGAGCTGCAGGAGCTGGAGGTGGACGGCCTGTTTGCCCTGCTCGACGATCTCCAGGCGCAGAGCCAGTCGCTCTGGGAGACCTACAAAGCGGAACTGGATGCGCAACTCGCCGCGCGGTTCCACACAACGCCCGCGGAACTGCGTCCCTGGCACTATCACAACCGGTTTTTTCAGGAGCCTGGTCCCGGTGAGGCCGATCTCGACCGCTTTTTCAGCGACAAGGATCTCGAAAAACTGACCGCCGACTTCTTCACCGCCATCGGCCTGCCTGTAGACGATCTGCTGAAGAAAGCCGACCTCTACGAGCGCCCCGGCAAGTGCCAGCACGCCTTCTGCACCCATATCGACCATGCAGGCGATATACGCGTCCTCTGCAACAATCGCCCCAACGAGCGCTGGATGAGCACGACGCTCCATGAGTTCGGCCACGCGGTCTACGACAAGTTCCTGGATCCCGGTTTGCCCTACCTGCTGCGCGATCCTGCCCATATCATGACCACCGAGGCGATCGCGCTCTTCATGGGCCGCCTGACCAAAGACGCCGACTGGCTGACGACCTACGCCGGAGTCGCCCCGGAGGAGGCCACGCGCATCGCCGCCGCTGCACGCCGCGAGGTGCGCGACCATCTGCTGGTCTTTATGCGGTGGTGCTTCGTGATGGCGCACTTCGAGCGCGCCCTCTATCAGGATCCTGAACAGGATCTGAATACGCTCTGGTGGACGCTGAAGGCGAAATACCAGAACCTCATCCCGCCGGAGAATCGGCACGCGCCCGACTGGGCCGCGAAGATCCACCTCGCCTCCTCGCCGGTCTACTACCACAACTACCAACTCGGTGAGATGGTCGCCTCACAACTCCTGCGCCACATCACGACGCAAGTTCTGGCAGGGGAGCCGTCGAGTGCGTTGATCGCGAGCCGGAAAGTCGGCGCGTATATGGAGACCGAACTGTTCCGTCCCGGAGCCATCGCTCCCTGGAACACCTGGCTCGAACGCGCTACGGGAGAGCCTCTCAATCCCGCCTACTTCGTCGAACAGCTACAGACGTTGTAGCGGTACCTCCCATGACGACAGATTTCAGCGAACAACGTCCGGAACTGTGGGAGCGCCTGCCGAAGGTGCTCGCCGACTGCGCACGCCGCTGGGGGCTTACCGTGCTGCCTCCCTTCCCCAATCTGTCGTTCAACTACGTTGCGCCTGTGCTGCGGGAGGACGGCACGGAGGCTGTTCTCAAAGTGGGGCTTCCCAATGCAGAACTCCGGGCGGAGATCGGAGCTCTGAGTGTGTATGACGGCAGGTACAGTGTTCGGTTGCTGGAATCTGACCCTGAGCAGGGCAGCCTGTTGCTGGAGCGGATACGGCCCGGCATCGTTCTGACGTCTCTCGCCGACGAAGCGAACGATGCGCAGGCCACCTCCATCATGGCGACCGTCATGCAGGGCCTGTGGCGTCCGGTCCCGCCTGAGCATCACTTTCCGGATGTGCGTGATTGGGCGGAGGGAATGGTACGCCTGCGCGCCCATTTCGGAGGCGGTGTCGGCCCCTTTCCGCTCCGGCTTGTGGAGGAGGCGGAGACGCTCTTTGCGGAACTCCTCGCCTCCTCTGCAGAGGCCGTTGTGCTGCATGGCGATCTGCACCACGACAACATCCTCTCCGCACAGCGCGTGCCCTGGCTGGCGATCGATCCCAAAGGCATTGTCGGCGAACCTGCCTATGAAGTCGGCGCTATGCTGCGCAATCTCTGGCCCGATCGCCACACGCTCCTCGATCCCGGCAGACTGCTGGAACGCCGGGTGCACCAACTGGCCGAAGAACTGCATATCGACCGGGCGCGCATACGCGGATGGGCTGTGGCGCAGGCCGTCCTCTCCGTCTGGTGGGGCATCGAAGATGACAACGACTACTCAGAAGATGCGACCGCCACTGCCGAACTCCTGGCCGCCATCAAAAGATAGACAAAAATTCCAGATCGCTATTCAAGCAGCCCTGGATCAGACGCAGAGACAGTGATCTTTTGCTCTCCTCAGAGGGCTTCTATTGCACTATTCAGAAGCTCTACCACTTCTTCTCGCTCAATCGCGTGCGTCACTACGCGTAAGGTCAACTCTACCGCTTCGTCTTGGGTGAAGGTGAGACGGTAGCCGTTCATCCGTAAAAATGTAGAACATGCGGCGAAGGCAACTCTTTTGTTTCCGTTCTCGAAGCCATGATTACACGCAAGACCGATGAGATAAGCCGCAGCCATTTCCGTCAAGCTTTGATAAAGAAAACTCCCGTCATACGTTTGTTGCGGAGTATTGACCGCAGAGCGAAGTGAGCCTTCATTGATGATGATCAGTGACTCGCTCGGAGAATATAGCTTTATACTGTACTCGTGGAGAATCTGTACCTCCTCCAGTGTGAGGAAAACAATACCTTCCTCGCTCTCGTTGTCGATCATAGTCCCTTATACCTCAACTTTTCCAGTGCTAAAAAGACACCGAGCATAGCGACGTTGCTATGCTCGGTGCGTATCTGTAAGAAACCTCAAGCGTCTGCCAGACGCTGCAGGGCTTCTCCATACTGAGAAAAAGTGGCGCTTCTGGCTTCCTCGAAACTTTGACGACGCGATTCCTTGGGCGGCGCTGTCAGGACGATTCGGCCGTCTTCCATTGTGACCTCTACCTCCTTGTCAACGCCCAAGTGATCCATCATGGTGCGAGTAAGAACAACCCCTTTACTGTTGCCGATCTTTTGAAGTTGTCGTATCATTATTTCTCCCTCCCCAACCTGTGAACTAACCAATTGGTTAGTTCAGTTACAGTATATCATAGGAACCATGTTCTTACAATGTACTTCTTAGGACATATGTAATATTTCCTTTTCCGGAATGGCTCCAGAACGGAATGGGAAGCAGGTATCTGCTTCCCATTTCTGCCGGATAGGGTGCGAAGAGTTACGGCGTCATGACGACTTTGACGCAGCCGTCGGTTTTGTTCTTGAACATGGCGTAGGCTTCGGGAGCGTCTGAAAGCGGAACACGGTGGGTGATGATCGCAGAGGGATCGATCTTGCCTTTTTCGATGCTCTCCATGAGTTTGGGCAGGTAGCGATGGACGTGGGTCTGGCCCATCTTGAAGGTCAGGCTCTTGGCGTGCGCCGCTCCGATCGGGAGCATATTGAGCAGGCCGCCGTAGACGCCGGGCAGGGAGACAGTTCCGCCTTTCCGGCAGGACATGATCGCCTGCCGCAGAACATGGGGCCGATCGGTGCCGATGCGGGCCATCTGCATGCCTTTGTCGTAGAGATTGTCGAGGGTCATGCCGTGCGCCTCCATACCGACGGCGTCGATACAGGAGTCCGGGCCGCGCCCGCCTGTCATCTCTTTGAGGGTGGAGCCGACATCGACCTGTTCGTAGTTGATCACCTCCGCGCCTCCGAACTGCTGCGCCATCTGCAGGCGCTCCGGGAAGCGGTCGATCGCGATGACGCGCTCCGCTCCCAGCATATAGGCGCTCTGCATGGCGAAGAGTCCGACCGGACCGCATCCCCAGACCGCAATGGTATCGCCCGGCTGAATATCGCAGTTCTCCGCCGCCTGATAGCCGGTCGGGAAGATGTCCGTGAGAAACAGCACCTGATCGTCCCGCAGCCCCTTCGGAACTTTGTAGGGACCGACATCGGCGAACGGCACGCGCACATACTCCGCCTGCCCGCCCGCGTAGCCGCCCAGAAGATGCGAGTAGCCGAACAGGCCGGAGGGCGTAAAGCCGTACATCTTTTCGGCCATGCCGGCGTTCGGATTGGAGTTGTCGCAGAGGGACCACATCGTCTTCTTGCAGAAGAAACACTGACCGCAGGCGATCGTAAACGGCACCACCACCCGGTCGCCCTTCTTTAGATTCTTGACCTCGCTCCCTAACTCCACGACCTCGCCCATGAACTCATGGCCGAGAATATCGCCCTCCATCAGCGTCGGGATGAACGCGTTGTAGAGATGCAGATCCGAGCCACAGATCGCGGTCGCCGTCACCTTGATGATGGCGTCGCGCGGATTGAGAATGGTAGGGTCCGGAACGTTATCGATACGCACATCGTTCCGACCGTGCCAACAGAGCGCTTTCATCGGGGTGTCTCCTTCCGTCTAGCCGTGCGGCTGACCTTCCGTCGTGGGGATTTCGCCGGTCTCCAGCAGTCGTTTCAGGCGGCGTAGATCGTCGGTGATCTGAATGGAAGGCTCCTCTCCGAAGAGTTTGGCGATGGTTGCGCCCAGCACACCGGCAGGCGGATAGTACTGAACCGTAACGTGCACCTCGCAGCCGCGTCCGCCCGGCGCTTCCACAAAACGCACCGAACCTGCGTTCTCGATGTCTGAATCCGGCAGAGAGCGCCAGGCGATCCGTGCATTGGGTTCATCGACGATGATCTCGGCGTCCCAGGAGATATTACCGCCCATGGGAGCCTTGGCAACCCAATGCGAAGTGGTTTCGCTGATGACATCGACCGCCTTGAGATGGTCCATAAAGCGGGGCAGGTTCGATAGGTTCCGCCAGAACTGATAGACCTCTTCCGGCGACTTGCCGATCGTTATGGACTTCTCGATGTGTATACCACGGGTCTCTTTCGAACTCGCATCCGACGTGCTGATCTTCAACTTACTGTAGACGTGACAATGACCCGTCGCGCCGCGCAGCAGCAGGCCGCCGCCGACAGAGGCCAACGCCAGACCTCCTGCCGAACGTCGGGAGAGACCATAGAGAATCAGAGCGCTGCCGCTGGTCACCGAAATCAATCGTTCTATACCGCCTACATTGGTGTCGCCGCCGGTACCGTTTTCGGCGGAGGCCTGACGTGCCTGATGTTCGGCGCTCTTGCGCTGGAGCGCTTCTGCTGCTTCCTGTCTGAAGAGAGTATCCGACATGATTTTGAGTCCTTTTGTGTAGGGTGAGGAGTGAAGAGAGGCCGTCAGCAGAAGTTGCAAACGGCCTCTTTTCCGTTCAGAAACGGCATACGTCTAGCCGACGGGTTTGCCGGTCTTGTCGTCGATGCGGTCGCCTGTCAGGGTGTCGGCCACCTTTTCGGTGATACCGCGGGTGTCGGGCGAGCCGTCGATATTCTGTCCGCCGGTCTTGATACCGCCGCGCTCGGCTCCGGTGGTTTTATCCCAGGCGTAGCGAATCGCATTGGAGAACTTGTCCCAGGTACCGGGCTGGCGAGACTCCCAGTCGCGCTGCACATCGGACTGCACGCTGTTCCAGTCCCGGCCACGATAGCGCGCATCGTTGTTGAGGCCATAGCCGTACTGATACGCCGGGGCGAACTGATCGTAGGTCATGCCACTGTTGGCATAGGTGCGATTGTAGTTGCTGCGGAAGTCCGTCTCGTAGTCGCTGAAAGCGGCATTGCGAGGCGTGTGCTGGGTGCCAAGCTGTTCGACTTCGACATCCGTGCGCCGTACGGTGTCACGTACCGTCTCGGTGCGGTCCGTCGCCGTCTTGCCGACGATGACCTCTTCCACCACGCGCGCCTGCTTGTTGATGACAGCCTCTTCAGCAGTCTCCCGCAGTTCGAAGTTCTCCTCTTTGAAGGCCGTTGCATCTGCTGCGGTTAGCGGACGATCGACCGGACGTCGTTCGACATTGATATGCTCTTCGTGCAGCTGCACGGCTTCTTCCACAGGCGTCTCCGTCACATGACTATAGACACGCACGCCGCCGCGCTGAACTTCACGCTTACCGACTTGCAACTCCTCTTCGACGACAGGCAGGGCGACTTCATTCTCATTGAGATTGCGCGCTGTCGTGGCGGGCGCCGTGTTCTGCGTGTTGATAAAGTCCGTCTGAGTCCGGGTGGAGGCGATGTCGTAATCCGGGGTAGTTCGCGCGGAAGACCCCATCGTCGTGCCCGACGTCATCGGCATAGCCGTGGTGGATGTCGTCTCGTCATAAGGCTGGCTGTAAGCATCCGCCCGCTCGTCGATGTTGACGGCCCCGTACCGGCCGAGGATGTCGGCGGCTCGCGACGCCATGTCGTCGGAGGTTTTGACGGCGATCAGGGTGCCGCCGCGACGCACGCCTTCATTATAGAGGTGCGCCTCTTCGTGCGGGACTCCGGCGCCTACCAGCGCCCCCAGCAGTCCGCCTGCCGCCGCGCCGATCCCGGCTCCCGTGAGGGTGGAGACAAGCCAGCCCGCCGCGACGATCGGTCCGAAACCGGGAATCGCCAGCAGACCGATGCCGGCGAGCAGTCCCAATCCGCCGCCTACGACCGCTCCGGTCGTCGCGCCGGCTCCGGCGGCATGCGTGGCCGAATCCACAGTGGTATCCGTGGTGGAGGTATTGGCATACTCGTCGTAGCGGCCACCCGTGTTATTGGCGACCAGACTGATATCGCCGCGCGGGATTCCGCTGCTCTCCAGATCCTGAACGGCACGTTGTGCCTGGTTGAAATCGTCGAATAGACCGACAACTGTTTTAGACAATGGTTTGCTCCTTCGGGGGATAGTTCCGGCTTCGGATGGGAATACCGGAGGGTCGCGTCAAGGCGACACTGCTGCGCGATGGCTAAGAGTGCGGCGGTTCCGCCACCGGAATACGTTCGATCGCGATCTCTTCACTTCGGAGAGTCACGCGTTGCGGATCATGCACTTCCGATCTGCGCCGCGTTATACGTACCTCTTCGGTAAACAACAGCTTTTTTTCCACCACCAGAATCTCTTTCACGGTCGAGATGATGGTGACATCTCCCTCCTGCCGCGTTGGGATAGGCTGCTCCACGATGCGATGGATCGGGATGCGCTCGACCTCGACAGTTTCCTGTATCAGCGGCTCATCGACTACCTGTTCGTGCTCCTGGACCGTCTTATGCACACTTACCCGGCCCGTCTCCACGACACGCTTCTCGACAACGAGCTCTTCCGCCACCACCGGCACGACGCGTTCGGCATCTCTTCCCACCTCTACGTTCCTCGTAGACGTCTCACGCTCTGTCTTCAGAGGATCTTCGTATCCTGTACTCATACCTGTCTACCTCTTCATCCACATCGATTGCCTGGCTGGAAAGCTGCCGATAGCGCGGCAGAAACAGCACGGAAGCAGCCCGTTATCTCTTCTAAATAACGTCGCTCGCTGTCTCTGCGTCCGGTTAATTTTGGAAGCGGCATCGTCGTTTGGAAGACGGGCAAGAATGCAACAAGTTCCCGAAAAAAGGAGTTCTGCCCGTCGGTGTCTAACAGCGAGAGAGCAGGGAGAGCCGTTTGCATGGCGTCCCTTCAGCAGCGTTGTGTGGAAAGGTGAAACGATGCGATATCGTCGGTTTGGACGCACGGAACTCTCGATGCCGGTGTTTTCGTGTGGGGGAATGCGCTATCAGTTCAAGTGGCAGGACGTGCCGCCTGAGGAGATCCCCGCGGAGGGGCAGGCCAATCTGGAAGCGACAATTCACCGCGCTCTGGAACTTGGAATCAATCATATCGAGACGGCGCGCGGTTACGGATCGAGCGAGATGCAGTTGGGCCGCGTACTGCCGACCGTTCCGCGGGAACGCCTGATCGTGCAGACCAAAGTGTCACCGCGTGAGTCGGCACAGGATTTTCGCGAAACCTTCGAAAAGTCCATGAACTATCTCGGCCTGGAGTATGTCGATCTGCTCTCGTTTCACGGCCTGAATCTGGCAGAGCATATCGACTGGATCCTGCGCCCCGGCGGATGTATGGAAGTGGTACGGGAACTGCAGCGGGACGGGCGTGTGCGCTTCGTCGGGTTCTCGACGCACGGCCCGTGCAGCGTGATCGCGAAAGCGGCGGAGAGCGGCGAGTTCGACTATATGAACGTGCACTGGTACTTCGTCAACGATCTGAACTGGCAGGCGATCGAGGCGGCGAACCGGCAGGATATGGGCGTCTTCATCATCTCCCCCAGCGATAAAGGCGGCAGACTGTACGATCCACCCGCCAAGCTGAAAACGCTCTGTGAACCGCTCTCCGCGATGCAGTTCAACGACCTCTACTGTCTCGCCCGCCCGCAGGTCCACACCCTCAGCATCGGCGCGGCCCGCCCCACCGATTTCGACGATCATATCGCCGCGCTCGCCTACTACGACCGCATTCCCGAGACGATCCAGCCCATCGAAGCCCGTATCCGCGCCGAGATCGCACGCGTCGTAGGCGAGGACTGGCTGGATCACTGGACCGAAGGCGTCCCCGAACTCTATCATATTCCGGGTGAGATGAATGTCCACGAGATCCTGCGCCTCTGGATGTACACCAAGTCGCTCGACCTGGAGACCTGGGCGCGAGGCCGCTACAACCTCCTCGGCCACGCCGACCACTGGTGCCCCGGAGACAACGCCAAACAGTTCGACGAAGCCGCCCTCCTCGCCGCCGTCTCCAAGAGCCAATTCGCCGATCGCATACCCAACATCCTCCGCGAAGCCCACGACCTGCTCGGCGGCGAAGCCCAGAAACGGCAAAGCGAAAGTTAAAGATCGTCTGAACCGGGATTTATGGGATTAAAGGATTAACTAAGATGTCAGTCCGCTGGCTATCCTGTTCTTCCCTTAATCGCATCTCCCGAATGGGGATTAGATGATTTTCAGGATACAATCAGATGGGCAGATGGATAATCTTAGTTAATCCCCTTAATCCCATAAATCCCGGTTCAGACAAGAATAAGGTGATTTCACGAAATGTCTATAACGTCTCTAGGGCGGCGTCTGCTGCCGGTTGTGCTTCTCTGTTGTTTTAGCGTCACTCTAATCGTGCCGGCAACGGCACAAGGGGGACAAAAAAACGTGGGAGATGTCGCTGAGGCATTAACACGTGCCTTCGGATTTAAGCTTCCTCCGCCTGCGGATAACGCCGAAGCGTTGCGCCGCGCCTTCTATGCTTATGACAGCGACCTGCCGCTGAATGCCACGGTGAAGAAGTTGGACGAAACGAATATTCGTATTCGGTATCGTCTTGACTACGATTCCGCGCACGATCAACGGGTGGCTGCGATCCTCTCGATCCCCAAGAGTGTGGCGGGTCCTATGCCGGCGATCCTGTTGATGCATGGCTCGGGTGGGGATAAGGACGTCAACTACATTCATGCGATGAGCGATGCCATGGCGAATCGGGGCTTTGTCACCCTCTCCATCGATGCGCAGTATCGTGGGGATCGGGTGAAACCGGGGCGTGTCAACGATATCAAGCCGGACTCCTATACCTGGCGCGACGCCTGGGTCCAGACTGTGATCGACCTGCGGCGTGCCGTGGACTATCTGGAGACGCGCCCGGAAGTGGATAAGAAGCGGATCGGCTATCTGGGCGTCAGCATGGGCGGCATTCTGGGGGGGATTCTGGGCGGGGTCGAGGAGCGTGTCGCCTGCTTTGCCCTGGTGGTGCCGGGCGGCGGCTTTGTAGAACTGGCGAAGAGTGTGGACAGGTTTCCCAATCTGAAAGCGCACTGGCCCATTGTGGTGACGCCGGAGGTGCTGAAGCGGGTCGAGGACATCGCCAACGTCGCCGACCCGATCTACTTCGTTGGGCGCATTCTGCCGCGTCCGCTCCTCATCGTGGTCGGGAAACACGACGAGCTGATTCCACCCGAAGCCTCCGCCGCGTTCGTTGCTGCCTCCCATGCCGATGAGGCGACGCAGGTGCGCCGGGTCGAGTCCGGCCATATTCCGCCGTTCCCGATCATCTTCCCCATTCGGAACTACTTCCTCGACAAACTCGGCAAGAAGTAGTCCAGACGGGAAGAGTCAGGCGGTAACGGGTTCGGAATACAATGTGTTTGTGCCCGCGGAGGCGGGCCTTCAGCGCACAGCGCTCCAAGCGAAGGAATTCATTCCATCGCTTGCTTCAGGCGGTGACCGGTTCGGGTGGGGAGGCCTCCTGGACGGCGGCAGGCAGATGCCCTTCCGCCTCCATGACGGAGTAGAGTGCGGCCAGAGCGACCTCGATCTGGGAGGCGTCCGGCGGACGGGTCGTCAGGTACTGCGTCGCCATTCCGGGAGCGAAGACCGCCATGACGAGCGGATTGCGCCGGAACTTGCCCGCGAACTTGATGATCTCATAGGCGATGCCCGCGACCAGCGGAATGACCGCCAGGTGCAGCGGGAAGCGCAGATACCAGACCGGCCGTGGCAATACCGCGAACACGATCAGGTTGACGACCAGCACAATGAAGATAAAACTGGTGCCGCAGCGGGGATGGATGCGAGAGGCTTCCAGCGCGTGTTTGCTGTCCAGCGGCAGCCCGGCTTCCAGCGTGTTGATCGCCTTATGCTCCGCGCCGTGGTACTGAAACACCCGCTGGATCGTCTTCATACAGGAGATCAGACTGATATAGCCGAAGAAGATCGCCATCTTGATCAGGCCGTCGGTGATATTGCGCAGAAGATTTTTGTGGTCTGCGTGGGCCATGAGCGGTGGAAAATACTTGCCGATTTTGTCGGTCAGGAGGGTCGGGATCAGCACGAACAGCGTAATACCGAACACAAAACTGAAGGCCAGGCTGCTGCCGATAGCGATATCGTTGATCTTGCCGGACTTCGGCGCAGTCTCGGAGACGACCATCGGAATGCCGTTGGCGAGGGCGGCGGAACTGTCGCGGATCTCCTCACGCACCTTGTCCGCAGGTGACACTACGACCGCCGTCTGCCCGTTCTGCTCCGCCTCATACTGCAGCTGCACATTGGAGGCGAACGAGAGCGCTTTGGACCCGAGCGCCATCGCGTCGATCAGCGCGAGCGTGCCGCGCAGAAACGGCTTGTTGAGCCATTTCAACTTGCCAATGATGCTCTTATCCACCTCTTCGCGCTGCACGATGATCTGACCGTCCGGGCGACGGCAGGCGACCGCGAAATAGTGCTTGCTGCGCATCATCACGCCTTCGATCACGGCCTGCCCGCCGTACTGCAGCACGGACTCCTTGTCCAGCTCGCTCTGTGTCGGTTTCACTTCGTCCAATACACGCCTCCTGAGCGATCGTCGCCCCTGAACATCCTGATAGCAGGGAGTTCACCTCCGACCGCAGGCTTCCCTTCTTTCCTACGCAAAAACGCGTCTCTTCTGTCTGTCCCGGTCCGTTAAGACCGATAAGACTGAAGAGACGCGTCTGATCGTGGTTCGACCATAGAGGTCGCCCCTATTTCTTGATGAATTTGTCGTACTTTGCCTGGAACTTCTGAACGCGACCTTCGGTGTCGATCAGTTTCTGCTTGCCGGTGTAGAACGGATGGCAGGCCGAACAGATCTCTACGCGGATGTTTTTGCGCGTGGAGCGAGTCTCAAACGTATTCCCACACTGGCAGACCACGTTGACGGTCTGGTAGTCGGGATGGATGCCGGTTTTCATGATTTTCCCTCTCTTCAAAACAACGCCTACCTATTATACGCTACACGACCCCGAATTGCAACCAAAATGACCGGAATTTTCAGGGTTTGTCGGTGCCGACGGTCGGGACCGGGACGTTGCCGCTGGAGAGAATGGTCTTGATATTGGGCGCGACCTTCTGAATGTATTGATAGGCGACGACACGCGGGTTCGTTGCGATCGCCTGCCCTTTCAGTCGGATCGACTCGGCCTCGCCCTCCGCCAAAATGATCTTGCGCCGCTTCTCCTGCTGTTCCTTCGCCAGGACATACTGCATCCGCTGGGCGTTCTGCTGCGAGATCTGCTTCTGGATGATCGCGTTCTGGTAGGTATCCGAGAAGCTGATAGAGCGCAGCAGCACCTCATCCACCAGAATGTAGTTGTGGGCGAGTTTCTCCCGCAGGCGGGTCTCCATATTGGTCTGAATGGCGACGCGTTCGGCGGAGTAGACGCGATCCGCGGGAAACTCCGCGATGGCGATCCGGGTATGGCTGCGCAGTTCGGGCCGGAGGATCTTGCCGATATAGTCCTTGCCGATCTCCTTATGCAGGCGCCAGACGTTGTTGGGGTCGATATGGAATCGCACCGAAAGCTCCACGCTGACCTCCTGGCCATCGGCGGTGAGGCAGCGGATGCTGTCGTCGCCTTTGACCTCACCCTCCCAGGAGGTGCGGCTGATCGAATAGGTCTGCTGACGGGCATCGTAGAACTCGGGGTGATCGATGAAAGGCTTGATGAAGTGGAACCCTTCGTTCAACTGAGTGGGAATCACTCCGCCGCGCAGACTGAACACCACGACCCGCTCTCCGGCCGGAACGATGACATAGGGGCGGAAAATCAGAAATGCAGCGATCAGCACCCCTGCTGTGATCAAAATGGTTTTTGCCTTCTTCATCGCTGTCTGCCTCCTCGGGCTGTCTGCGTGGGCGTCTCATCAAAAGCGTCGCCCAGGTTGACGATCGTCTTGCCGTCCGTCACCACCACTTTCGTATCCGCCGGGAGGCGCTGCACATACTCGTACTGGATCAGTTGCGGGTTTTTGCTCAAGGCATCCGCTGTCTTACGAATGGCTTCCGCTTCGCCCTGCGCCTGCACGATCTTCTGCTGCTTCTCCAGTTCGGCGCGTTGCAGCTCGTAGACCATCTGCTGTGACGCCTGCTCGGCCACCTGTTTCTGCTCGATCGTGGCCTGGAACTCCGGGGGGAACCGGATGTCGCGCAGCAGCACCTCGTCCAGGACCAGATAGTTCTGCTGGAACTTCTCGCGTAGTTGCGCAGAGATCCCATCCACGATCGCCTGTCGTTTCCCGGAGTAGACGTCGATGACCGGGAAACCCGCGAACGTCATCCGCGCAATAGAGCGGGCCTGGGGACGCACGACCCGATCCACAAAATCCGGCCCGATCTGCTTATGCAGTCGCCAGACACTGGACGGGTCGATATGGAAACGGACCGAGAGGTCGAGGGTCACGGGCAGACCGTCTGAGGTGAGGGCGGTGAGCGAGTCGTCGGGGACCTGTTCGCTGTCCCGCGCGGCCTCCGTCGATTGATTCGACTCTTTGGTACTGCCGCTCATCGTGTAGGTACGGGTCTTGATATCGTATTTCGTGATGTGCCAGATAAGCGGTAGATTGAGGTGAAATCCCTCTGTCAACTGGTAGGGCTGCACGCCCGAGAGATCGCTGAAAACGATGGCGCGTTCGCCTGCCTGCACGACGACAAAAGTCTGGCTGAGTACGATCAATCCCACAATTACGCTCACTACCACCCCGAGGCCACGCCAGGGAATTTGCGGATTGGTCGTGGGTTCGCTCAAATCCGGCGAAAAAGGTTCACGTTTAAGCATCCGTTCTTGCCCTCCTTGTACATGCTATCCACTATACTAGACGAGCAATCGTCGGAGTGGATACCAGAGATACGCCTTATTCTTTGTAGAGAACCCACGAAATCGCAGCGCTGACCGGGATCTACAACGCCCTGAAAAACGCGTTGTTTTTCTCGAAAGTGTCACAATGGCGCCTGCGTCCCGTTTTATAGGGAGTGTCGCAGACGGAACATCGGACGGAACAGACGCGTCTTTCTCCTGTCCGGTTTCGTTCTGGACTCTAACCGAGGGATATGAAAACCCTGTATATAAAATCGAGGAGTAAAACCCATGAAGGTTATACTGACAAAAGTTCTGGCATTGGGCGGTCTGTGTGCGCTGCTCGCCGGCGCCGGCAATGCCGCATCTGCGCAGGGATACGATCGCTACAATCATAGTAGGGCGGGCACTTGGAGTGAAACGAACTATCACCGGCGTCCAACGGGCTTCGGAATCCGTCAGCGAATCCAAGATCTCCAGGCGGAATACGCGCACGCGACGCGTGTGGGCGACTATGCGGCGGCCAGACGCGCGCATTGGCGCGCGCAGCAGCTCCGTGAGCGCCTGCGGGAGCGTCGGGATTTCCGCGACTGATAAGGAGCCGTCTTTCCTCAACCTGAACGGAAATAGCTCAACGCTGAGCCTATGAGGAGAAGAGCGAGGGGTGGATGAGGACAGTAATCCTCATCCGCCCCTCGCTCTTTGCGTTGTTGTGGAACGCCATGATTGCGCAGAACTTCCCGGCGCTTATGGAGCGAGAGGAAGTTTCTGAGTCTGGTCGGTGTTGGAGGCGCGAAGGCCGGCCTCCAGGATCTCCTGGGCATCGCGGCTGACGGAGGGCGAGCAGAAGCCCTCGACCGGTTTGTTGTTCTCGATACAGTAGAGCAGATACTCAGGCCCGCTCCGGTACGGATAGACGAGCGGGGTAGGATCGATCGACTCCTCCGGCTGGCCGGGGCGCTGGATCAGCACCTTGCCGTGATGCACTCCGAGGGAGCCTTCGCTGCCGTAGATGACCGGGTTGGCGCCCGCGTAGCCGACAGGCTGGGTCCAACTGGCTTCGCAGACTCCGAAGGCGTGGTCGTACTTGGCGATGATGATGGCGTTGTCTTCGGAGGCCGCGTACTTCGGTTCCGTGCCGAAGTAGCCGCGCATGCCCGTGACGGACTTCGGCAGTCCGAGCAGGCGTGCCGCGAACTTCGCGCCGTAGCAGCAGTAGTCCATTAGGGCGCCCGCGCCGTTGATCTCCGGGGTGGTAAGGTCGCGGATGAATGGAGCCGAGCAGCCGATCGCCACCGGGCCGTTGTGCGCGCTGCGATAGCGGGTGTAGCGCAGTTCGCCGATCTCACCGGCCAGAGCGCGCCGCTCGATCTCCTGCCAGGTGGGAGACCAGGCCGAAGGCCAGTTGATCAGCAGCAGCGTGCCCGCCTTCTCCGCCGCCGCTTTCATGCGCTCCGCCTGCTCCAGCGTCGCCGCCATCGGCTTCTCGCTGATGACGTGGATGCCAAGCCCCGCCGCCGCTTCCACGATGCCCGCGCCCTCGCTGTTGCCGCCGGCGGCCTGCACGATGTCGAGCGGCTCGTCCTCGATCATCTGCTGCCAGGAGTTGTAGAGTTTCGTGACCCCGAACTCCCTTTTGATCTTCTCCAGCAGTTCAGGCTCATCATCGCCCGCTGCCACGATCTCGACGTTGTCCAGCTTCTTCCAGTGGTGCAGTTCACCCCAAATATGGTCGTGCGACATTCCCGCGATGCCGACGCGATAGATCTTTGCCAAAACGGTCTCCTTTTCTTCTCCCCAACGCTGGGCCTGAGAACGGACGGATCTGTCCTCTCTCTGCCTCTTACATTCGCGTCCGCCCCTCCACTCTCCTGTCTTGAACGACACTATTTGCCGGTGAGCCACTGGCGGCGCAGGCGCTGCTTCTCGGGGCCGGCGTTGGGATCGGGGGTGATCTGGTAGGGGTAGCGGTTGATGGAGCCCATGGTGAAGGCGAGTTCCGTGCGTGTGCCCTCTCGCAGGACGGTGATGGTGAGCGGTTTGCCGGGGCCGGTGCTGCGCAGGAGCTGGCCCATGCCGCGCAGGTCGGTCTGGTCGTTGACGGCGACGATCTTGTCGCCGGTCTTGAGGCCCGCTTTGGCGGCAGCGCCCTCGGGGGTCAACTCGCCGACGCTCAGGGTTTGGAACTGGCGGTCGGGCAGCGTGGTCATCCCGGAATCCGGAGCGGCGACCGGGGTCTCGACGCGTACCAGATTCAGGCCGACGGCGGACAGTGCCTCTGTGAAGGGCATCTCCTCGGTGCTGCGGGCGAGCATGTCGTAGTATTCGGAGAGATCGTGGCCGCTGATCCGGTTGACGGTCTTCTTGATGTCGTCCTCCTGAAAGCCGGGGCCGCTGCCCTTACCGCACTGGGCATAGAGCGCGCGGATCACCTCGTCCAGGCTATGCGCGCCTTTGGTGAGGTCGCGGATCTTGAGATCGAGGCAAAGCCCGATCAGTTCGCCTTTGGTATAGTAGGAGAGGCCGCCGAAGCCCTGGCTGTTGTTGGCATCGAAGACATGCAGGCTGGACTGGTCGGCGGAGACCCGCAGACGGGCAGGGTTGTTCTGCAACTGTCCGATCGTGTCGGCGAGATGCTTGAGATACTCGGCATCGGTGTTGAGGCTGCCGCGCCGGGAGAGCAGATCGCCGTAGTAACTGGTGACGCCTTCGGACCACCAGAGGTTGGCGGTGCGCGGCGGATCGACGTAGTCGAAGGGGCCGAGCACGAACGGCCGGATCCGTTTGACGTTCCAGAGATGGAAGTATTCGTGGGCGATGACGGAGCGGAGCCGATCCTCGACGAGGCTGCTCATCGTGATCTCGGTCGATCCCAGATGCTCCAGTCCGCCTCCGCCTCCGGTCCGTCCTGCGTTCGTGCGGAACATAAAGACGTAGCGGTGGTAGGGCGCGTCGCCGAAGAAGGCGGTCTCGGTCTCTGCGACCTTTTTGCAGTAGTTCAACAGCTTCGCGCGGTCGATAGCGGAACTTGGGCCGTAGAGTACGATGCTATGCGGCTTGCCGCCCGCCTCGAAATGCTCCTCCGTAAAGTCGCCCATCTCCACCGGCGCGTCGGCAAGCACATCGTAGGTGGGCGCAGTGAAACTGCGCACCGTCGGCTCGGAGGTGGATGTGGTGATCTTTGTCAGGAAATCTTGCGGCACATCAGGACCACCTACATTGGTGAAAAAATCTCCATGAACGGCAGGGTCCAGACTGGTCGCGATCTTCCAAACTTTCGCTCCGGCAGGGGGGGCGAGGGAGAGGGCGACCGGTTCGGCTTTGCGCCCTACCACATAGAGATAGGTGCGGGGGCCGGTGAGATGCGCGCGTTGCGGCGCGCCGTCCTTCTCCTGCGCATCGACGTTCTTCACCGTATACTGCACATGGATCAGGTTCGCGCCGTTCGCGCCGATCTCCCAGGTGTTCTGGTCCGGATGGTAGATCTTGAGCGATTTGTGCGCGTCGTCTTCGGCGGAGATCCCGACGATGTTCGCGGCGTAGTTGCCGGAGATATACGCTCCCGGCGACCAGACCGGAATTTGCACCCGTACCGTCAGTTCCTTGACATGCGGAATATCCATCCGTATCTGGTAGGTCCTATCCGCCGTTTTGGGCTCTACCCGATACGTGATGACGTTTTGCGCGAGGGCAGGGGAAGCGCTGAGCAGGCAGAAGAGCGGGAGTGGCAGTAAGAAGGGACGGGCGAGACGCATGTCGGAACTCCTATCGGTTCGGAAGGGTCGGATGGGTGAGCATTCCGGAGGAGGCATCGTCGGTTCCGGAGCGTGCTGCTCACCCGATTCGGCGTTGCGCTCACGGATTCCTGCCCTCACGACAGCGGCGCAGGGAACTTGTGCCGACCTCTTGTCAATCCTGTCCAAAGAAATGCATTTTAGACAGGATTAACAAGACTTACAGGATTAACAGGATTAGATCCGGGCATTCGGAGTTGCTAAATACGATCTTAAGAGGTAGCGGACGGGTGGGAGCGCGCGTTCTGGAGAAGGGTCTCGGCCTGGTTCAGGGCAGGCGTGTTTGGCTGCTTCTTGAGAGCGTCTTTCACATCCTGGAGGGCTCCCTGTAGGTCGGCAGGCTTTGCGTGGGACAGCGCGTCCTGGTAGGCGGTCTGTGCGGCGTCGGCGTTGCCCTGGACGGCATAGCAGAGACCGAGATTGAAACGAGCGAAGGTGAGGTTGGGATCCATTTTGACCGCCATCTGCTCGTTTGTGATGGCCTCCGGCAGTTTGCCCGCGAGATATTGGTACCAGCCGAGGGAGCCTCGGTTTGCTGCGGAGTTCTCCAGGCGGGCCGCCTGCTCCGCATCTGCGACCGCTCGGTCGTACTCCTTCAGGCCGATATAAGCCTCGGCACGCAACGGATAGGCAGGAGCAAAGTTCGCCTGGAGGGCGATGGAGCGATTCAGGTCGGCCAGCGCCTTCTGGTAGTCTTTTTTCTTGAGATAAGCCTGTCCACGTTCAAATATCGTACCGGGATGGGGATCGTGCGCGATGCCGATGTTGTAGTCGGCGATGGCTCGGTCGTAGTCCCCGAGCGCCGTGTAGCAGAAGGCCCGGATGTCGTAGGCATTTCCGTTGTTCGGGTGGAGTGCGATGACCTGATTAAAGTCCGCTACAGAAGCCTTGTAGTCGCCGAGGTAGCGATAGGCCAGACCGCGATTAAAGAAGAAATCCTCGCGCACCTCATCATTGCTGGCGTGTTTGAGGCCCTCGGTGTTGTCACGAACGGCTTGCCGATAGTCGCCTTGCTTCTCCTCCGCCATGCCGCGCAGCAAGTAGCCATCCCAGGCGTCGGGCTTTTTTTCGATCATATGTCCGTATGCGGCGGCTGCACGTTTGAACAGATGCTGCTCATACAGATCGTTGCCGCGCTTGTTGTACTCCGCAAAACTCAGGTTTGAGTCTGCAGGCGGCGGTAACGCCGAAGTCCCGCGCAGACGTGGCACCACGAAACCCAGGAGGAACACGCAAAATGCGATACCGCCCAGGATCCCCATGCCTACCGTAGCGAACATTACCATGCTCGGTGCGCTATCACGCTTCATCGAAACCTCCCGTTAACAACAATAATCGTGTCCTAAGAAGCAAGCTCCCTCGCATCATGAGGAAACCAGCCGTCAGGCTTATATACTCATTACGGTCTGTCCGTGGCATTGTTTCATCAAGATGGTGCGCTCTTTTCCCATGGTCAGGGCCGTGTGTAGACTGGGCTGCCGGTTAGCTTTCCAACCGTCTCTTTTCCGCATTCGGATCGTCGGAGGCGCGGAGGAGAGTCTGCGTTGAGGGAGCGCTGTCTGCGCCGGCAGCACGGAGCAGGTAGGCGGCCTCCGGCGGAGTCTTTCCGGTCCAGAGGTGATCGGGGTCCGGATAGAAACTCTGGGTCGGCTGCGGATTGTTGCTCTTCGTATTCACCGACATGAGCAGCCAACCGCCGGGCGCCGGAGTGCGCCACATCCCCACCGTGTAGACGTAGCCTTTGCCATTCGTGCCTTCCCGTAACTCTTGAACGCCCAAAAACTCCCACTTCATCGCTGACGGCCCTTTCTCTTCCCGGTACTCTCGTTCTCTGCGACTGCGGCGTTATCCCACTCCAGTTATTCTCTGGGGTAGATACCCACCAGGGACAGGTCTGTTCTCTCGGGCCTAAATTCGCGCAATTCTTCGTGTCTCCCTCCCTACGCGCTTGACATTTTTGCTCCTACTTCCTATAATCGTGAACAGGTGGTTTTCGACTGCTGCGTATGACGGTTGCAGTCTGTTTCGCCCCGCGTACGGCCTGTTTGCTGGGGTAATCATGGCGAACAGCGCCATCACAACACGTTGCTGTCGTCGCCATCGCAACGCTTGTCCAGGTTGCCTCGTTCCCGTTTCGTTGTTCCGTTCCACATTCCTTGGGTTTTGCGTCGTCTCGTGAACGTATCCCCTCTGCGTGCCTTCAGGAGGCGGCTTTATACCATACCTGCACGAACAGGTATATTCTCAAAGGAGAGAGAATGATGGAAAACTCATGGGGTCACCGCGTCAAGACACACTTCCGGCTTTGGGCCGTACTCACGCTGCTCATTTTGAGCAGCAGGTGCGCCTCTGCCCAGGGAACTCTGAACCATCCCGGTTCCGCGCTCAATGGCGGCCTGCTCGGACAACAGTTGTTCGCCACGGGCGGAACGGCGACGGTCGAAGTCCGTCCCGCGACCGCCGGATTCACCAGCGAATTGCATCTGGTGTTGCCTGACAACACGGATGTGTTCCTCGCGACAAACACACAGGTCGGAGCGGTCGTCAACTTACCGATCCTGCCGGCTGGAACCGAGCTTCGCTTCTACATTCACGTTACCAACACCGGCAATAACTTCTTCATGGGTCCGGCAAGTCGCAACTTCGATGGAAGCGTTCATGACGCAGTCCTTCCGGGACCGAATCCCGGGGAAGCTCTGGTAGGTTTCGAGGACCTGCAGTCAGGTCAAAGCGACCTCGACTACGACGACAACGTATTCTTCTTCACCGGCGTTATTCCCAACAACCCGCCCATCGCAAATGCCGGGCCGGACCAGACGGTAGAGTGCGCCGGAGCCACGACCAGAGTTACCCTGGATGGCAGGGGCTCCTCAGACCCGGAGAACGGACCGCTGGCATATCAATGGACGGAGGGCAGTACCGTTCTGGGGACATCCGCCCTGCTTTCCGTCTCTCTGCCGGATGGACTGCACACGATTACCCTGACGGTCATGGATGACCATGGAAACACGGCTTCGGACACGGTCAACATCAACATCGTGGATACCACGCCTCCGGTCATCAGCAATGTCTCCGCCACACCCGGAGTTTTGTGGTCGCCGAATCATAAGATGGTCAACGTCACGGTCGCTTATGATGTGGCCGACATCTGCGATCCCGTGCAGGACCTTCTCTGTTCTTTAAGCGTGTCCAGTAATGAACCCGTGAATGGCACAGGCGACGGGAACACTTCCGCAGACTGGAGCGTCCTCGACGCCCATCATCTGCAGTTGCGCGCAGAACGGGCAGGCAACCTGAAGGATCGCGTGTATACCATTACCATCACCTGTACGGACACGAGCAATAACACTACGACCAGGACGGTTACGGTGACTGTCCCGCACGACAAAGGGAAATAGCCCTTTGTCTATGGACAAGTTCGGTGCTCTTGCCCCGGCACTCTGAGGCAGAAAGGGGTAACTCCAACGCGGGCAGACCGCGTACCGTTGCGTGCGGCTGCGAATTCAGGCAGTCATCCGGGCATCGGTCGTGGTCTGCCCCATCTGATAAGGGTGATCCACGAACGCTAACGCTGCTTCCGCCATTAAGCCGCTGCGGGTACGCGTCGCTCTCAGGAAGTCTCTAAGACTGCAAGCGGATAGGAAAAGAGGAATGAGGATGACAGTGGACAGTAAAGCGGGTCTCCCGGTCCGGTGGCCCGAAATGCCGCCGTTTGAGAGTTGGCAGGACACCTGCACCACGCTCCATCTGTGGACACAGGTGATCGGCAAGATCCGCCTGGCGCTTGCCCCGCCTGTCAATCACTTCTGGAGCAGCGCGCTCTATGTCACGACGCGCGGCCTCACCACGTCTCCCATGCCTTACGGAACCGGCGCATTGGCCATCGATTTCGACTTCATCCACCACGTTCTGCGTATTACGACCTCCGGAGGTGAGGAGCGTTCGTTTGCGCTGGAGCCGATGTCGGTCGCCGATTTTTATCGCAAAACGAGGGAAGCACTTGGCGAACTGGGGATTCAGGTGACGATCTACGCCCGACCGGTTGAAGTGGTGGAGGCGATCCCTTTCGCGGAGGACACCAAACACGCCAGTTACGATGTCGATGCGGTCCATCGCTTCTGGAGCGCGCTCGTCACGATAGAGCAGGTCTTCATGGAGTTCCGGTCTCGCTTCCTCGGGAAAGTCAGCCCCGTGCATCTCTTTTGGGGCGCTCTCGATCTAGCCGTCACCCGATTCTCCGGGCGTACTGCGCCCAAACATCCGGGAGGCGCGCCCAACTGCCCGAACTGGGTGATGGAAGAGGCCTATTCGCACGAGGTGTCGAGCGCCGGGTTCTGGGCAGGAGCGGGCCTGGGCGAAGCCGCCTTCTACGCTTATGCCTATCCCAGCCCCTCCGGTTTCAGCGCATCGCCCGTCCTGCCGGAGGCGGCCTATTTCCACGACAAATTGGGCGAGTTCATCCTGCCCTATGAGGCCGTGCGGACCGCCGAAGACCCGGCCGCAGCTCTGCTCTCCTTCCTCCAGACAACCTACGAGGCCGCAGCGAACTTAGCCGCCTGGGACCGCAGCGTCCTCGAACGATCATGAATCGCCCAGGAGCTTTCCAAACGGCAGGAGATAGGATTATGATCGTTCGCCAGCCCGCAGTCGATACTCGCTCCGAGAAGCCCTATATGGGTATACGAGCGCGCGTTCCCATGAGAGGGATGTCCGGAGCCGTCACGTTGCTGTTCAAAGAGATGGCGACCTGGGTAAAGCGCCATGCCATCGAGCCTGCAGGACCTCCCTTTCTGCGCTTTCATGTGATCGATATGGCGGGGGAGATGGACATTGAGGTGGGGATGCCGGTGGCTGCAGCGGCCCCTGGAGACGAGCGTGTCTGCGCCGGAACGCTTCCGGCGGGTCGCTATGCGAGCCTTATCTACGTCAGGTCCGGGATTGCGGGTAACAGAGCGTTGATCGAATGGGCGGAATCCAACCACCTTGCCTGGGACCGATGGGAGGATGCCAGAGGCGATGCGTTTCGCTCGCGTTACGAAACCTATCTGACGGATCCCAAAATCGAGCCTCACAAGACGAAATGGGAGGTCGAGGTGGCAATCAAACTGGCGGACAATGCGGTTTGACACAGGTATTGAGACGGCAATAACTTTTTCCTGTGCGGTTCGGAAAACTCTCGGTATGAGAGGAGCGCCGTGCCGCCTATGCCTCGCCGTCTCTTCAAGGGCTCGAATCGATTCCCAAGAGTGGGATCTAAAGATGCCAGTTCTGTAAAATTTCCTTTGCCTGGGTTCGCTCGGCATCAGTAGGCGCTTTCTGGGCTTCGGTTTTCAGAAGTTTCGCATTGGCGGCGGATGGGAAGTGGCGCAGTGCGCCTATGCCGAGGAGGCGCAGTTCCTCCAGAACTTCAGGTTTGCGGGCGACGGCCTCGTCTTTCGAAAGGGATCTCTCCGGATGAGCGATCAACGTTCGGGCGACGGATTCCAGAGCGGGAGTCACAGGCAGGCCCACGCTGTTGGCGTCTCCACTGGGGCTGCACCGCTCGGCAATACGGCGCGAAACGATGAACTGCTGCACCTCCTCGCCGTTCTGCTTGTGTCCGGCGAAGGCACGCGCCCGTGACAGAATGGTCGCCGGATCGCGGAGGACGGAAAAGTCCATCGCAAAGAGCGGAGGGGCGTCGGTGCTATAGGAACTCTCGCTCGGCACAGGCGGCCCGAGGCGGAGCATATCCCACGCGGGCGCCGCGGCGCCTCCGCTGTGGCGGACAAACCAGAGGAAAGAGGTGTTGGCTCTCTGCCACTCATGGAAGCGCGTGTCGTAATCCGAGGTCTCGCGGACCAGGACCAGCTTTGCGGGCGGTATACCCTTTAGCGTCTCCCGTGGTGCCACCGTGATGCGGTATTCGACGATGCCGTCCGGCCAGACCGTGTTATCCCTTTTACCCATGCGCGGCACCAGCACCGTTCGCTTCAGGTCCGTAATATCCCTCGGATCACGATGTCCGCCTGCTGGATGCGAGCCTCCAGAGTGCGGTAGGTTTTCCCTACCTGGGCGTCGACCGGACCTGCTACGGCACTCAGGACTAGAACCCACAGCCCGAGCGTCCTCAGAAATCTTGTGTGCATCGATCTCCTCCTGGGTAGTATGCTTCTTAGACGGAATGGGAAGAAAATCGTTGCATGGCGAATTTCAGAGGGGATGTACCGGGTTATGTGGTTCATCAGGAGTAGTACGCAGGGACGCCCCGTTCGATTAAAAATTGAGTACAACGAACAATGACACATTCCCCGGCAAATCGCTCTTGCGCGAATCGGGAACAGGAGGGAAAACGTATGTCTCTGGAATTCAAACCGGCCCTGACGGAGCAATTCCGGGCAGGACTCGCCATGCTGCGGGAGTGCGTCGCGCGTTGCCCCGACGATCTTTGGTCGGCCGTCGTCGACAAGCCGCCGCGCACCTTCTGGCGCATTGCCTACCACGCGACCTTTTATTCCCACTTCTACCTGAAGCAGCATCACACCGACTTCACGCCGTGGGACAAGCATATCCCACATGCGATCATGACTTTTGTAGACGACGGCGCGGAACTTCCCCCGGAAGGCGCCGTCTACACCCAAAGTGATGTTCTGGAGTACATCGACTTTCTGAACGAGCGAGTCGGCGGCATGATAGACGGCCTCGACCTCCTCTCCTCTGAGAGTGGCTTCCCCTGGTACAAAGACTTTCCGAAACTTAATCACGTCCTGCTTACCCTGCGTCATCTGGGTGTCCACGTCGGCCAACTTCAAGAACTCCTTTTCGCCCACGGCATCGAGCCGGACTGGGTGTCGCGGTGCTGACCTACCCGTTTTCAGGGAACCTCGTTTGCAACGCTAACACGATGTTGAAGCGTCGCTTACGGATTGGTGAGGAGAGTGCGTATCATGGGCGGGTCTGGTCAAGCAACTCCTGCATAGTTGGGTCGAGCGAGGGGATGGCTTCGAGCAGACGGCGAGTGTAGGCTTCTTTGGGGTCGTCGAAGATCTCATCCACGGCGCCGCGCTCCACGATCTTGCCCTTCTCCATGACACAGACGCTGTCCGCCAGATAGCCCACGACATCGAGATTGTGAGTGACGAAGAGGTAGGTGAGGCCGAAATCGCGCTGGAGCTGGCGCAGCAGGTTGAGCACCTGGCTCTGCACGGAGACGTCCAGAGCGCTGGTCGGCTCGTCCAGGACGATGAACTTCGGTTCGACCGAGAGGGCGCGCGCGATGGCGATGCGTTGGCGCTGTCCTCCGGAGAACTCATGCGGGTAGCGCTCCAGGGCCTCCGCCGAGAGGCTCACCTGCTGCAACAGCCTCACCGCCCGCTCTTCCCGTTCGGCGGCATTGGCGCCGATCTTATGGACGATCATCCCCTCGGTCAATGTCTCCCGCACATTCATGCGGGCGTTGAGGGAGGCATAGGGATCCTGAAACACCACCTGCATCTCCCGCCGCAGCGCTCTGCGTACCGCGCCCTGCCTCTCCCGGAAGGGCTTGCCCTCGTAGAGGATCTCGCCGGAGGTGGGAGCCAACAGATCCAGCAGCATCAAGCCGACCGTGCTCTTGCCCGAACCGCTCTCTCCCACCAGCGCCAGCGTGCTGCCGCGTGGAACGACAAAGCTCACCTCCTCCACCGCCGTCTTCCAGGCTCTCGGCTGAAAGAGACCGTGACGCAGAGGAAAACGTTTGCTGAGGTTTCGTACTTCCAGCAGAGGCGTTTCGGTCACGGCTGCACCTCCGAGTTCGGTACCGCAGCGATCGGCGCGACTGTTCTCCCTGCGCTCTCAAGGGTTTTCATGGCTTCCTGTAGTGAAGGGGCTTGCGGTCGGTCTGGTATGTCCGGATCGTAGAGATGACAGCGTAGGAGGTGGTCCGGCTTGGTGGTGAGGAACTTCGGGGCGATCTCGGCGCAGGTCTGCCAACGAGCGGGGCAGCGTGGCTCGAAGCGGCAAGCGGCAGGCCAGTTGGTGGATTGGGGGACCGTGCCCTCCAGCGTGGCCAGGTCTCGCCCCCGCTGACTTCTGGTGGGAAGGCTGGCAAAGAGTCCTCGGGTATAGGGATGCTGCGGGTTGCGGAAGAGTTGCTTTGTAGGGGCGTTCTCGACGACCTGTCCGGCGTACATCACCGCGACCTGATCGGCCATCCGCGCCACGATGCCCAGGTCGTGGGTGATCAGCAGCACCGCCATCCCCGTCTCCTGCTGCAACTCGCGCAACAGATCCAGGATCTGCGCCTGCACCGTCACATCCAGAGCGGTCGTAGGTTCGTCAGCGAGGAGGAGCTTGGGGCGGTTGGCAAGAGCCATGGCGATCATCACCCGCTGACGCATGCCGCCGGAGAGTTCGTGAGGATACTGCCGCAGCACCTGCTGGGGCTGCGGCAGCTTCACTCGCTCCAACAGGGTGACCGCCCGTTTCTCCGCTTCCATACGTGTCGCGGTGCCATGGACGGTCATGGCCTCCACCAGTTGTGTGCCGAGGGTGAAGACGGGATTGAGGCTGGTCATCGGCTCCTGGAAGATCATAGCGAGGTCGCGGCCGCGCACCTGCCGCATCTGGTTCCAGGTGCGGTCGAGCAGATCCTTGCCCTCGAAGAGGATACGTCCGCCCTCGATGTAGCCTGCCGGCTCCGGCACCAGTTGCAGGAGAGAGAGGGCGGTCATGGACTTCCCGCAGCCCGACTCGCCCACGATGGCGAGGGTCTGGCCCGCCTGCACGCTGAAGCTGACGCCATCGACGGCTCGCGCGATGCCGTAGGGAGTGTGGAAGTAGGTGCGCAGGTTCTCCACCTGCAAAAGAGGAGTGTTCATGTTCAGGAACTCCGCAGGCGAGGGTCTACGGCATCGCGCAGCGCATCCCCCAGAAGGTTGAACGACAGCACCAACAGAAACAGCGCCGAGGAGGCAGCGGTCAGTTGCCACCAGATGGCGGGTTCACGCGCCAGCTCCAGGCGAGCGGCGTCGATCATGTTGCCCCAGCTTCCCATCTCCGGCGGCACGCCGACGCCGAGGTAGGTGAGGATGGTTTCGGAGAGCACCAGCCCGCTGCAGCCGAGCACCACCGAGATGATGACCACCGGCAGCAGGTTGGGCAGGATGTGGCGCAGCAGGATGCGCAGGTCGCTCACTCCCAGGGCGCGTGCCGCCCGCACATACTCCCGATCCCGATGCTTGAGCGTCTCTCCGCGCACCAGACGGCACAGTCCGACCCAGCCGGTGATCCCCAGCGCCAGACAGACCTGCAGGATGCCATGCCCCAGCACCAGCACCAGGGAGATCAAGAGCAGAATATCAGGCACGGAGGTGAAGACCGTGTAGGTGTACTGCACCGCATCATCCACCCGTTTGCCGTAGTAGCCCGCCAGCATGCCGAGCAGAATACCGACGGGCATAATGATCAGCATCGGCACCACGCCGACCAGAATGGCGGTTCGACAGCCTTTGAGCGTGCGCACCAGCACATCTTTGCCGTTCGCATCGGTGCCGAGCAGATGCCGGACGATCGTCCGATGCGGCTTCGGCTCCACGGTTACGGTGCTGAGAGGAGCGGAGTAGGTGCGCTCGACCGGCACCCAGGCGGTCATGCGATCCAGGATGGAGTGGGGATCGGCGGTCCTGTTATTTTTCCAATGGACGCTATCCAGCACGGCGATGCTGCCATAGACGCCGATGAGAACCAGCGCCGCCATGGCAAGACGATTACGCCGTAGGCGTCGGTAAGCCTCTGCCCAGAGCGGCTGTCGCCGTGCCCGCACGAGAATCACGATCAGCACGACAGGCAACGCGGTGGCGAACAGGTTTAAGAGTAAGGTTTGCAGATCCATGACCATCATCAGATTCCTGTCCTATTCCAGCCGCACGCGCGGATCGACCAGTGCATAGCTGATGTCGGTCAGGATATAGCCGACAATGGTCAACAGCGCGCCGAGGAACACCATCGCCCGCACGACCGCGAAGTCCTGACTGTTGATGGCGTCCACCGTATAGCTGCCAAGGCCGGGGATATTGAAGAAGGTCTCCGTCACCAGGCTGCCCAGAAACAGCGTCGGGATCGCCGCGGCGGAGGAGGTGAGAATGGGAATGGCCGCATTCTTCAGGACGTGCCGGAAGAGAATGCGTTGCTCCGACACGCCCTTGGCGCGGGCGGTGCGGACATAGTCCTGATTCATCTCGTCCAGCAGAAACGTGCGATAGAGGCGGGTCGCACCGCCGAAGCCGCTGACGACGCCGATCACAGTCGGCACGATCACAAACTTCCAGGAGTCGATGCCCGCGCGGAATCCCGCCAGCGGCGCGTACTTCAGCACTTTGCCGAGCAGAAACTGCCCGGCGACAATGTAGACGATATAGACCACGCTCATCAGCAGCACGCAGAGGAAGGTACCCCAATAATCAACATAGGTGCCGCGAAAGTAGGCGAAGAGCAGCGCACCGCAGATGGTCGTGATCAGGCCGGCCGCGAAGATGAGCGAGGCGATCATAAAAGAGGGCGGCGCTCCGGTGCGGATACGCTCCCAGATATCCTCGCCGTTGCTGGAATCCGATTTGCCGAACCGCAGCAGCAGCAGACGCTGCATATGCGTGGCGAACTGCTCCGGCAGCGGCTTGTTATACCCATGCTGCGCCATCCAGTCGTCGATCTGCTTCTCCGTCGGGTTTTTGGCGGAGAGGTTGTTGCGGGCGATCTGCTGGGGCGAGGCGCTGACGTAGAACAGCACAAAAGTCAGCAGCGAGACACCGATTAGAATAGGGATCGCATACAGAACGCGCCGGATTACATAACGCAGCATCGCACTCTCCTCTCTCCCCTTTAGGGTGCGCGCCTCACATGGCGGTTGGTGCGCTGACGGATCACGGCGGCGGCCGGCAGGCTCCCGAGCGCGAGGAAGAGGGCGAAGCCGAGCGCGGGCCAGTAGTTGGGGTGATTCCAGGCAGCCTGAAGCTGCGCCCGCTTCGCGCCGTCGATATTCCAGTATTTGATCGCATCCAGCACGAGCGGGCTGGGCTTGTAGTTCTCGATCCAGGGCTGGGTGAGGGCGATGCTCTCGCTGTGCGACATATAGATCCAGGGACAGTCTTCTACGACGATCGCCCGCATCTTCTCGATGATCGCCTTCCGCTGCTGGCCGTCGTCCATCACCCGCATCTGCTCGAACAGCCGATCGTAGGCAGGATTCTGGTAGTTGGCGGCGTTGGGGCCGGGCTTTTTGTTGGGGCCGTAGAGCACGAAGACGAAGTTTTCCGGGTCGGGATAGTCGGCATACCAGTTCTGGCTCATGAACTGGAACTGGCCTCGGGCCAGCTTCTCCTGGAAGATCGGGTAGCGGGTGCTCCGCGATTCGACATGGATCCCCAGCGGCTCGATCTGCTTGACGACAAGCCCGATCTGCTGTCGCCCTGCCGCGGTGATGAGGGAGTTGTCGTAGAAGAGGGTGAGGCGCTCGCCCGTCTTCGCGTCGATGCCGTCCGGGTAGCCCGCTTCGGCCAGCAGTTGTTTGGCGCGGGCGAGGTCGGGCTGACGGTACGGGTTTTTGTAGTTGGGATCGTATCCGAAGAGGCCGGGCGGGATGATAAACTGCGCCGTTTTGCCCATACCCTGCGAGAGCAGATCGATATACGGCTGGGCGTCGATGACCAGTGAGATCGCCTGCCGGAGTTTACGACTGCGGGCGCTATAGCCGCCGACAACGGGATCGGCCATATTGAAGGCGAAGTAGTTGATGTCCACCCCGACGGCGTGCTCCAGGCCGATGCCCTTGCGCTTCATCTCCTCGGAGAGTTGGCCTGCCTGCCCCATCACCTGCTGATAGTTGGTCTGCGAGACGCCGGAGCGATCCTGATAGCCCTGGAGAAAGAGGTTCCAGGCGGTGATCCCTTCCCGCATGATCTCATAGTGCACTTCTTTGACCAGCGGCAGCCGCTTGCCCGCATCCTTCAGCAGCCCGGCCTTGCGGTCGCCCGGCGCGCCCTCCGCCGGGTAGACCTCCTCGCGATAGTTGGGGTTGGCTTTCAGGAAGATATGACCTTTCGGCTTGTAGTCGGCGAGGAGGAAGGGGCCGCATCCGACGGGATGGCGCGCCAGGTCTTTGCCGTACTTCTCGACCGCTTCGTGCGCCAGAGGACTGGTGAAGTGCAGCGCCATCAGGAAGCGCAGTTGCGGGTAGCGCTGATTCAGCAGGATGCGGAAGGTGTAGGGGTCTTGAGGGTCGAGCTGCAGCCCTTCCATCGGAAAGCTATAGTCGGGCTTCTGCTTCGCCTGCTCCAACTCCCGATTATGGGTTTCGTACTCGGCCATCCCCAGCACTTTCTTGTCCAGAAAGCTCAGGATCGGGCAGGCGATGGCCGGGTCCGCCATGCGCCGGAAACTATAGCAGAAATCCGCCGCCGTGATCTCGCGTCCCTTGCCGCCGGGAAAGCAGGGATCGTCCTGAAACCGCAGGCCGGGCTTGATCCGAAATGTCCAGACCTCCCCGGTCTGCGGAATAGTCTTGCCCTGCTCCTGCGTCGTGAACGTATACGGCGCATTCTGCGGCATCGCCGCCCCCAGACCGAGTTCCAGCGTAAACGGATCGCGCTTCAGATAGTGGTACTGCAGATAGCACGGATAGATCGGGCAGATAATGGAGTCCGAAGCCGCATCGTAACCCACACTCGGGTCCAGCGTCTTCGGATCGTCTCCCAGAGCCGCGTACACAATCGGCTGCGCCGTCTCCCCCGGAGGATAAGGATCATTGCTGCACCCACCCAACCCCCCAACGCCCAGCGCCATCATCACCATCGTGATAGCACGCCGCCGCAGGACACCTCGATGTGAAAAAGTTGACCTCATAACGCCAATGACTCCGAATCAGGAGAAGAGCGGACGAACCTTCCACATCGAGGGATTCTGCTACAACACATAAACAACGAACCGCATACTATCCATTACTGCGACAAACTCGTCGTGTGACATACGAACAAGCTTTTTTGTTTGCTTCTACCTTCAAAATCACGCCTACGGACGTTGTTAGGGGTAGAGGGCAGTTTCCATGCCTCCCCGTAATTGCCGCAGGGACCGGGATTCATGGCGGCGACGTGGATGATCCGGTACTCATGTAACACCCTCCTTCATTGCATATTCTACAGCCTGTTCCCACGTCATAGCCCGCCCTTCCGACCAGGCTGAAGAGAACACATTCTCTCCAAGTGCCAGCCGCGCGGCAGCAACCTTGCGCTCGTACACTTCTCGATTGTTGGGTGGTAGGGGCACACCTATCTGCTCGCGCAATGCATCGGTGGCTCCCCACAGGCGTGCCGCTCGTTCCGGGTTCTCCTGGTCTGCCGCGAGACCAGCAAAGGCTTCCAGCGATTGGGCAATACCCTGCCGGTCTCCTATCTCCCTTCGTATGGCCAGACTCTCTTCGTGATAGCTTCGTGCAGAGGCATAATCGCCCTGATAATGGGCCATAGTTCCCAGGTCGTTGAGCGAGGCGGCAATACCGTGCCGGTCTCCTATCTCTCGGAAGATGTTCAGGCTCTCTTCGGAAAAGCCTCGTGCAGAGGCATAATCGCCCTCATAATCGGCCATGCTTCGCAAAATCGTGAGCGAGGCGGCAATACCCTGTCGATCTCCTATCTCCCTTCGTATGGCCAGACTCTCTTCGGAAAAGCCTCGTGCAGAGGCATAATCGCCCTGATAATGGGCCACATTCCCCAGGTTACCCAACGAGCCGCCAATACCCCACCGGTCTCCTATCTCCCGCCGTATGGCCAGGCTCTCTTCGTAATAGCCTCGTGCAGAGGCATAATCGCCCTCATATTCGGCCACCAATCCCAGGTTGGACAGCGCGTTGGCAATACCCTGTCGATCTCCTACCTCTCGGAAGATAGCCAGGCTCTCTTCGAGATAGCCTCGTGCAGCGGCATAATCGCTCTGATCATTGGCCACAAGCCCCAGGTTACCCAGCGAGGCGGCAATACCCTGTCGGTCTCCTATCTCCCTCCATGTGGTCAGGCTCTCTTCGTAATAGCCTCGCGCAGAAGCATAATCGCCCTGATAAGAGGCCACATTCCCCAGGTTGCCGAGCGAGGTGGCAATCCCCTGCCGATCTCCTCTCTCCCGAAAGATAGCCAGGCTCTCTTCGGAATAGCCTCGTGCAGAAGCATAATCGCCCTGCATATTGGCCAATCCTCCCACCCCGTTGAGGGTCTTCGCTCGCTCCTGCGTCCGATCCTCACTTCCCCTCTCCCCCAGCGCCCGCTCGCACCATGCCCGTCCCTCGGAGAGATGGCCCCGTGTCCCCCAGAACCGCTGCAGCGCTCCGCAAAAGCGCAACCCTTCTACCCCCTGAGTCTCCTTGCTGAGACTGCATTCCAGAGCCGCCAGAAGGTTCTCATGCTCGTCATCCAGCCGCGCCAGCCATTGTGCCTGCTCCGCTCCTCGCAGCAGCGGCGCGGCCTCTTCCGAGAGTGCCAGAAAATAGTCCCGATGCCACTCTTTGGCCGCCTCTTCCCCGCTCGCTCTCCGCTTCTCGGCAGCGTACTCTCGCACCATCTCCAACATGCCGTAACGCACCGAGCCGTCCCTCTCCTGCGTCGTTAACAGGCTCTTGTCCACGAGGCTCGTCAGCAAGTCGAGCACTTCCCAATCCTCGATAATAAGCCCGGTCGGGTTCTGACCAGCACAGACCTTCTCCGCCGCCTCCAATGTCCATCCGCCTGCAAACACCGACAGCCGAGCAAGCAGCGTCTTCTCTTGTTCGGTAAGCAGATCATAACTCCAATCAATGAGAGCGCGCAAGGTCTGGTGGCGGGGCAGAGCCGTTCGGCTGCCTCCGGTGAGCAAACGGAAACGATTGTCGAGTTTGCCGTCGATCTCCTCCACTGTCAGCGCGCGCACTCTTGCGGCGGCGAGTTCGATGGCAAGGGGAATACCATCCAGTTGTCGGCATAGATGCGCCACAACAGGCACGTTGCGGCGCGTGAGCACAAAATCCTGACGTTGAGCGACGGCACGCTCGACAAACAGACGGCAAGCGTCGTACTCCATCAGGACAGCCGCCAGGTCTTTTTCCTCCCCAGGCAATTCGTCGGGTGTCAAGAGGGATGGGACACGCCACAGATGTTCGCCCGCAATGCCGAGCAATTCCCGGCTGGTCGCCATAATTGTCAACTGCGGACAGGCTTTCAGGAGGGTGTCGGCGAGAAGGGCGCAGGCTCCAACGAGATGCTCACAGTTGTCCAGAAGCAGCAGGAGTTGTCGGTCGCGCAGGTGGTCTTGAACGGTTTGCATCAGAGAACGACCCGCCTCTTCCCGCAGCCCCCATACACTTGCGACCGCCTGCGGCACCAGGGAAGCATCCGAGAGGGCGGCCAGTTCCACGAGCCACACGCCATCCTGGTAGTTGTCCAAGACATCCGCTCCCACCTGTACGGCAAGGCGGGTTTTTCCGCCGCCGCCGCTTCCCACCAGGGTGAGCAAGGGAGTGGCAGCCAGCAGGCGCTTCACCTCGGCCATCTCGCGTTCTCTTCCGATGAAGGAGGTCATCTGCCGGGGCAAATTGGTGGGCAGGTAATCGAGGGACTTGAGCGGTGGGAACTCCGAAGGCAGGGTAGGATAGCATAGTTGCCAGACGTGTTCAGGAGCGAGCAGGTCTTTGAGGCGCTGCTGTCCCATGTCCCTCAGCGTCACATCCGGCAAGAGGCTAGAAGAGACGAGTTGGTAGGTGGCCTGGGAAAGGAGGGTCTGCTGCCCATGTCCCACCGCTTGCAGACGGGCAACGCGGTTGAGGGTCTGTCCGAAGTAGTCGCCATCCCGTTCTTCGGCTTCGCCCGTGTGCAAGCCCATGCGTACCCGGAGGGAGCCGGTTTCTCCCCACTCCTCCTTTTGCAACAGCAGGTGAGCGGCAAGCGCGGCAGCAAGCGCCTGCGGAGCCGTGGCAAAGGCAGCGCAGAAAGCATCACCGACAGTCTTGAACACCATGCCATCGTTATCCGCGATGGCTTGCCGCAACAAGGCGTCATGGCGGGCAAGGGCCGTGCGCATGGCGTCAGGATGCTGCTCCCAGAGTTTGGTACTGCCTTCAATATCCGTAAAAAGAAACGTGACTGTCCCGGTCGGAAGGTTCAAAGTGTGCCTCCGTTGCGTCTTCAAGGGTCACAGCAGATTTCGCCGAGGTGACAGGCTTCTCCTGCCGGAGGCGCGGGGATCACCAGCGACGGCGTCTTGGGGTGGTGCGTCACGGCGGACTACTCATGGCTTTTACGCGGAAAAAGGAGGGGGTTTATCTCAAAAATAGCCCTGTCAGTTAAATTCACGGGGTTCATTGAGGAACAGAACACCATGATGGGAACGGCTCACCTCAACGCAAAGTTTGTCGGTCGGACGCTCGCACTACTGCGCTACTCCCGCCATTTTGGCATCCAGGATAGCTGCTACCTGCGCGTTGATCTTCTCACGCTCAGAAATCGATAGAGCCAATACGCGTTCCAGACGCTTTGCCAGGCGTTCTTTGCGGTGAACCAGGGCTTCTAAGGCTCCGTTCTGTTCCTCAAGCAGAAGACGCTCCTGCCGTAGGCGTTCCGTGGCGGGACGCAGATAGCCTGCCTCCTTCTCTTCTATGAGTTGGACGAATGCTTGCAATTCTGTCTGCTCTGATAGAGATAACGTGCTGTCATCTTCCTTCGTTTGCAAGGTGCGAAAGCGTCTCCTCTGTTGCTCGGTCAGCATAGGTTTATCTCCTACGGTTACGCAGATTTGCCTATAGATTATTACATGCGAATCCGTTCAGGCTACATTACCATCCCCGTTTGATGCCTCCGGATTGCGGCGTGGTATAATTAATCCAAGTTGCTACCTTATCGGTTGATGGCAAATGCCAGCACGGTGAGAAAGACTTTGAGTTCGAATCCGCGCGCCGTCACCGCATGGATGCTGCGTGCAAAGCGCTCGGTGATCTGACTGAAGGTCGTCTCCACTCGCTTTCTTTTCTGCTCGCAGATATACTGCACCCACCCTGGATGAGGGCGCTTGCTGTTTTTCTTGCGCTGCACGGTGAGGGTAATATCAGCCATCTCCGAGAGCGTCTCTTCCCAGACATAGTCCTCGTAAGCGGGATCGGCATACACCTCCGAACCAGCAGGCAAGTCCAGCGGCAAAGACCGAAACGCTCGGATGTCGGCCTGACTGCCGGGAGCCAGGACGAACTCGACGGGCTGGCCGGTGGCCGTGATGAGCAGATGCACCCGCAATCCGAAGAAGTAACGACGCTTGCTCGCACAATAGCCCCGATGCTCCTTGCCTCGGTGAAGATGACAACGCGCAATACGGATATTGTCGCACACCGGAACGGGGCAACTATCGACGATATACTCTTGTGTCGGATTGGTCTGCTTGGCAATTTCGGCCAGCAAAGCGAACAAGGCTTGCCAGAGCGTGTCGGGAATGGCATGCAACCTTCGATTGAAGCGGCTTTTGGAGAGCATCTTCGGAATGTAACCGTGCTCTTTGAGAAAAAGACGGCTTGCCTGCTGATTGCCGACAAAGAAAGTGGCGGCGACCAGGGCGACGGTCATCACCTCCGCCGTGCTCATCTGTGCCTGCGGATCATCCCAAGCGCCATAAACTTCCAAAAAGTCGGCACAAAGGCAGTAAATTGTGATAATCTGTTCTTGCATGGTTGCTCCTCGGGTAAGTGGTAGTTGGCGCTTTCACTATACCAAAAGAACAACCATGCATTTCAAAAGCGAACAAACGGGCTACCCGGTACGGTAGCAACTTGGATTAATTACAATGGCTTATGTGGGAAAAGTGAGATAGGTAACTTCCATTAGTCGAGCGATAACCAGCGTTTTCCCTATACTCGGGTGAGGGCAATACTATGTCCGTGACGATTACGTTACCAAACGAATTAGAACAGTTTCTGCAAAATCATGCTCAGTCCGTCGGAGTTCCCGTCGAAACACTGCTCGCGCGTACGATTGTAGAGCGGTGGGAGGGGGTTCGTCGTGCGCCTGGTTTACCGAAGCGCGAGAGTGAACTGCTGCTCCGTTTGCAAACCTTGTTTTCGCCTGAACAGACTCACGAATACCATACTCTTTGTGAAAAGAGCGATAACGATACGCTTACAGGTGCGGAACGAGAGCAGTTTCTTGCGATGCTCGAACAGCGCGATCATCAGAATGCTGAACGTCTTGAGATTGTCGCTGAACTTGCCCAACTGCGCGGTACTTCCTTGCGCGAAATGATGGCATCTCTCGGAATCCGACCGGAGTAGCTTCTTATGGCGGTCGTTTCCAAAACGATTCGCGCGCAAGTGGTGGCGTAGGCAGACGGCGTTTGCGAGTACTGTCGCTACCCGGAGGAGTTCAACTCCGGACGGTTCGCTGTCGATCATATCCTCCCCCGTGTTCTCGGTGGCACAGATGATTTGAACAACCTCGCACTTTCTTGTCGCAGTTGCAATGAGCGGAAGCTGGACGCAACAGAAGCACTTGATCTATTAACGGGAGATCGAGTTCCCTTATTTCACCCCCGTAATGATCGTTGGGAAGATCATTTCATGTGGAGTGAGGATTTTCGCCACATGATCGGCTTAACCGCAACGGGGCGAGCGACCATAGCTCGTTTGCAAACGAACCATAGTGGTGTTGTCCGCCAGCGCGAGGTGCTACGCCAATTAGGATTACATCCCGCGTCCGAGTAAAAGAGACGCTTCCAACGACCTCCTCACACCCGTTTTCCACCAATCTGAGCGAGTCTTCCGTTTCCCCAAGAGTTCCTATTGTGTTTTCACGCAACTTGATGTGCAATCCAATCGTCGTGCCCGCTTCAGCGGGCGTTCGGTTGCGAAGCAACCTCTAGCGCAGGGCTTTAGCCCGGCGGCTACAGGCAAGCGAGGACGTGCTCGAACGCGCGGTATCAATTTATCAAGGTTCATTAGCCCAATTTGCTTCTCGTGTGGAAGCGTCGCATAACGTTATCTACCAACCGAGCAAAAGTGCCCTGCGGAGACGGTTTTGATGGGTAGTTATTGATGCGTGGTATAATGAGGGTGGCTTAGGCGAGAAAGGCAATTTTGTTTCCCGGATTTATCTACATGAGCTACAAAATGCAAGGGACGCATCTCCCACTCCGTCGAGAGGCTGACATATTTCTGGTATAAAGATGTGAAATTACGTCAAGCAGTCAAGTATAGATTGTATCCATCCAAGTCCCAGGAGACGCTTTTAGAAGGCATCTTGGGAACCTGTTGTGATGTCTACAACTCCTTCTTACATTGGCGTCGGTACGATTTCGATCTCTTCGGGAATTCTCCCTCTTACCATGAGCAGAAGAAGACTCTTCCCCTCTGGAAAAAGGAGCATCCCGAACTGTGTAATGTACAATCCCAAGTTCTACAGGATGTTTGCAGACGAGCAGATCTTGCCTACCAATCTTACTTTGATCGATTGGCAGACTACAAGGAACGCAAAGCCAAAGGTTGCCTCAAAGAAGCTGAGAAGTGTCCTGGCCCTCCGCGTAGCAAAGGCAAAGGTGTCTACGACAGCATCACCTACACACAGGCTACGGCTTTTGAGTTGGCAGAGAATAGTATCGCCTTTTCCAAGCTCGGTTGTATCAAAGCGGTTCTCCATCGCACTCTTCCTGGCATTCCTAAAACTTGCACAATATGCAGGCATTCGGGGAAATGGTTCGCTTCGATCTCCTGCGAAGTTGAGGCAGAATTTCTACCGGAGAGTAAGGAAACGGTTGGTGTTGATGTTGGCCTCAACCACTTCGCCATTACCAGTGATGAAGAATTTATCGACAATCCTCGCTTCTTCCGAGAGGACGAAAAGGATCTTGCCAGGGCACAGCGCAAGTTTGACAAGGTCAAGAACAAACGCCGTTCCCCACAGCGACGTGGAGCCAAGAGGGTGCTTGCTCGCAAGCATGAGCGCATTCGATATCGCAGACACGACTTCGTTCATCAAGTCAGCCGACGATTGATCAACCGTTACTCTCTGATTGGTGTGGAGAACCTGTCAGTCGAGAACATGATGGCAAGACCAGAGCCTAAGCCGGATCCTGAGAATCCCGGCAACTTCTTACCCAACGGAGCCAGTCGCAAGGCTGGCCTCAACAAGAGCATTGCGGATGCCGCCTGGTCGATGTTCCGAAATGTCCTCACGTCGAAAGCTGCAAAAGCTGGTCGTGTGGTCGTGAATGTCGATCCGGCGTATACCTCGCAGGACTGCTCCGGATGTGGAAGGCGTGTTCCCAAAACGCTCAAGGAGCGTTGGCACACCTGTCCGCATCCGGACTGTGGGTTGTCGATCCATCGCGACATCAACGCGGCGAGGAACATCCTCAAGAGAGCACTCCTAATCTCTGTAGGGCTGTACAGAGTCGCGGCAAAGACCGCGTAGAAGCCCCGCGATTTATCGCTGGGGAGCAGTCACGCGACAGAAGCGAGACAATTAACTGCCATGAAGCAACCAATGACCGTCGTGGTCGGTATGCGGGTGCGTCTGCGGAAGAAGCATCCCTGCGGCAGCGACGAGTGGACGGTAACGCGCACCGGAGCCGACATCGGCATGGTGTGCGAAGGGTGTGGGCGTCGGGTGATGCTGGAGCGCGAAGATTTTGAACGTCGCGTTCGACTGGTCGTCACCGTCCTGCCTGCGGCCGATACCTCCACGGGAGACCCCAAAAAACATGAATAGGAATTTTCCGCATCTTCCCGGAGCACGTAGTTGGATGCTGTTGGGAGGAGCCGCGACAATGGCTGTCGTGGGGCTGTCCGCCTTGCGAACCCCGGCGCAGACACCGACCCGATCCCAGCCTGTTTCCCAGAACAGGATCACGGTTCTCCCGGCGAAATACCAGACGCCGGATGCCGAACCACTTCCCATTATCATCCAGGCCGACGCTACGGTGCGTGGCCCGGAGGACCCGAACGCGCTTCAGGCCGTGCAGGAGGCGATTTCCCATCTCCTCCCGAAGACAACGTCCGCGATGCCTGCTCCCGCCGAGGCCGTAGCGCCGGATCCGGAGTGGATGCTCTGGGGACGCCTGCACACCGCGCCTTCGCCCATCGTCAAACCGACCGATTGCGGCGTGACGACCTATGCGGTACACTCGGCGCAGGGCCTGACGCTCTGCCTGGTCAACAGTTCCACAGAAAAAAAGTCGCTGACACTGCAGATTCGGCTCCCTCGCGGCGTCTATAAAGGTGAACGTTTGCTGTTCTCCTCGCCGAACCCGGTGGTGAAGGCGAATTCCGCCCCGCAATCGTTGACCAGCGAGAGCCGACTGCGTACGGTTTCGGATGACGGACAGGCCGCAGACGCCGTGCCTGCCCTTCCTGTAACGCAGTTGGAACGCCTTCAGGGGCGAACGCTGAACGCGACCACCGTGGTCCGCAAACCCTGCACTCTTCTACCCGGTCAGGTCTGTCTCTACCGCTACACCGATGTGGCCCAGGCCGCCCGCGCCGCCCTGAACGAAACGTACGATAGCCTGCATGTCATGGCGCTCAAATCGCCCAACCCGGCGCGCAGACTGCGCCATATCCTGGAAGAGGGCAATGGATCGCGCGGCAGTCTGTCTCCCGGCAACGGCAAGAGCAGCAGTGACCGCCTCTCCGGCATTCATCGCCTGCTGCTCCTGACGGCGCAGGTGCAGTCGATGCAGCGCAACTATCAGCAGCGCCGTGTCGTCAATGCGGATCAGGGCGCGGCGGTCATGGGCGCCCTGGAACGTCTGAACGATTCGTTAGCCGAGACGAGCGCCGCTCTGCTGGAACTCCTGCCGCAGATCACCGTTCAGGAAGAGCCGCCGCCCACGATGCAGACGGCCGCCAATGCATCGCCGCAGCCGCGGATGCTCACCGTAACGGTTTCGCTGGTAAATCTGGGGCGACAGAGTCCCGGAATGGTCAAACTCGGCCTGGACACCGCCGCCCTGCCGCGCGGCGTCTCCTGCGAGCCGGACGATCCCGCCTACTTCGGCGCGGTGCATCCGGGGCAGTCCGTTCGCGCTACCTTCCATGTGCGCTGTCCCGCAGAGACACCGCTTCCGGCCGACCGTTGCGGCGGGGATGTCTCCTATTTCGTTTCCGGAACGCCGGCCCACCTGCGTATTCGCGCCTGGTGAACCTTGTGCCGTGAGAGGGGCGCCGCTCGCTTCGCCTCCCTCTCCTCTTCATCTCGATACCGATAAGGGTGACTCAACTATGCGTACTCGTCTGCCTGCATTCGTCTGCTGCCTTCTGCTCGCTGCCTGCTGCCTGCTCACGGCCGCTGCGCCGCTGCGCGCCGACATCAAATTGACGCTCGATACGAAAGACGGCGCCAGCATCAGCGACATCGCTAAGATCGTCGCGCATGCGGAGAGCGCCGACAATATCGACAAAGTCGAATTCTATGTGGACGATCAACTGCGCTTCACCGCGCCGAGCGTGCCTTACGCTTTCGACTGGGACACCATTCCGGATAAAGAGGGCATGCATACGCTGGCGATCACCGCCTTCGACTCCAATGGGCAGACCAAAAAACTGAGCATCAAATTGACCATCGACAACGAGCTTGCGCTCGGCGGCGATGCGCTCGCTCAGAAGGCGAACGACGCCCTCAAAGTTCGGGACATCCCGACCGTGATGAAGTACGCCCGTCGCGCCCTCAAAGCCGAACCCGGCAACGCCGAAGCCTCTCTCGTGCTGGCCCGTATGTATGCCAACGATTCCGATTGGGATAAGGCGGTTACCACGCTGGAGAAATCCAAGGACGTCGGCAGCAACGCCAAAACGATGCTCAATCTGGCGACCTACAAGATGCGGCGCGCACTGCGCCCGGAAAATGCGGCGATCTTCTTTACCGAACTTGACTCGATCTATAGCCTGCGCCGGCAGGCTGCCGATCTGCATACGGCGGAAGTCACGAAAGAGCATCCCGACGATACGCCCGCCAGCCACGAAGCCATCGGAGACGCGCTCCTCGCGGCCGGACGCGCGCATGAGGCGACGCTGGAGTATCGCAAATCGGCACTTCAGGACAACGCGCCCGCGTCCAGCGTCAACCGATTCGCCCTGGCGACCCTCTACGACGGCACTCCGGAGACCGCGCTGGAGATCCTGCATATCGCGGAAGTGAAGGGCACGAAGCCGGACGAAGTCACGCAGGCCGTGCGGGGACTGGCGCAATTGCGAGCCGCCAAATACGAAGAGGCTCGGATGACGGTCGCCGCGGGAGTGGCTGCGAATACGCCTGCCGCCCTCTATGTCGCGGTCTATGCCGACAGCGCTCTGGGCAACTACAAGCAGGCCCGCGCAGAAGCGCTGGCGGCGGCCAAACTCCTGCCGAACGCTCCGGAGACCGCCTACGTGAACTCCATGACACTGCCGCAGATCAATGAGCAGGAGACTGCGCTCAATATCACCCTGAGCCTGGTTCCGTTCCAGCCTGCGCCCTACCTCGACTTCGCGGCCCGTGTCGCGGTGGAGAAACAGCCGGATCGCTACGAGCGTGCCATGAAGTTCGTCGATTTCGTTCTGAAACGCGACCCGAACAACCACAACGCGCGTATTCAGAAAGCGCTGCTGCTGCTCCAGACGAACAAGCTGAAAGAGGCAGGCGGCGTCCTCGAAAAACTCGCGGAGGGAAATCGACAGTCCCCCGACGTCCTGGAAGCGCTCAGCATCTACTGGCAGATGGCCAACCAGCCGAGTAACTCCCAGCGCTATATCGAAGCCGCCCACCAGATGGACAAAGTGCGCTTCAACCGGCCCATCTCGGGAACGCCGATGGAGCTGATGTTTGAACTGAACCGCAAATATCGGTACCGGATCGGCTTCTTCCTGACCCCCGATACGCTCTATCCGCCGAAAGCCGCTGCCGTCACTACCGCCCCATAATCGCTCCGGCCCTCAACATAACAGCCCCCCTCTCGCTATAGCGAGAGGGGGGCCTGTTTTTTCGCGCTTGTTGCCTCTATTTGACCTCTTCGACCTCACCGATCTCTTTGAGCGGCTCGCGCAGTTTGTCGGCGTCGCCGACGACGACGATTGTGGCGCGATCCGCCTGGAAGTATTTCTGCGCCACCCGCTGCACATCGGCGACCGTTACGGCGTCGATGTGCGAGCGGAAGGAGGAGAGATAGTCGGGCGGCAGGCGGTAGAGTTCGCGGCTGAGCAGACTTGCGCTCAACCCGGCCTGAGTGACGAGGCCCAGCACGAAGTTGCCTTTGAGCAGGGACTTGGCCTCCTGAAGTTCCGTATCCGTCACCGGGGTAGTGCGCATCTGCTCGGTCAGGCGCAGCATCTCTTTGAGGGCCGGCGCCGTAACGTCGGTGCGTGTCTGCGCACTGGCCACATAGTCTCCTGCCAACTCATTGCGATCCAGACTGCTGCTGACATCGTAGGCGTAACCCAGACGCTCTCGCACGCTGGCAAACAGACGCGAGTTGAAGCCTCCCCCGATAATGATATTGGCGAGGGTGAGGGGATAGAGGTCCGGATCTCCGCGCTTGATCGCCAGATTGCCGATGAGGATGTTGGACTGGACGGAACCTGGACGGTTGACCAGATAGATGCGTCGCGCTGTGATCGTGGGAATGGCGGGATAGGCCGCGGTGGTGACTTCTCCGGTGGAGGCGGCCCAACTCCCCAGGACCTTCGTCAACTGGGCGATGGCTGCGGCGGGCTTCACATCACCGACCACGACGAGCACCGCGCCCCGCGGCGTGTAGTGTGCCTGGTAGAACGCCTTGAGTTTTTCCGGAGTCAGGGCCTGCACCGCCGCCGGAGTCGTGGAGGAGACCCCGTAAGGGTGCTGCCCATAGACGACCTTATTGAACTGCTGAGAGGCCAGGAAGGTGGGTTGCTGGCGCTGAAGCACGAGCGACTGGAGGGTCAACTGCTTGAAGGTGGCCAACTCCTCCGGCGGAAAGGCGGGATGCAGCAGCACATCCGCCAGGATCTCGGTCAGACGCGTGAAGTTTTCCGCCAGTGCGGACGCTCCGACCGTGGTGGAGTCGCGGCCCGCCGAGACATCGATGTCTCCCCCCAGCCCCTCGACAGCCTCTTTTAACTGGAGACTGTTGAACTTGTTCGTCCCTTCCGTCATCTGACTTGCTACGGCAGAGGCCAGGCCGGGCGTATCCGACGGATCCAGCACGCTGCCCGCCAGAATTCCCAGGCGCATGGTGACGACCGGGACGCTGTGGCTTTCGACAACCACGATTTTTAGACCGTTCGGCAGCGTTTTGCTCTGCTCTTTGGAGAGCACGAAGGGACGTGCAGGCAGGTCCGGAGGCGGTGTGGCAGAGGGACTCTGAGCCTGCACCTGCGATGCCGAGACCGTGGCGAACAGGCCCCATGCGAGGGGCAGGAGAACCGTTTTCAAACTCTGCATTAAGGTTTGCCTCCCGGTGCCGGTGTCGGAACCCCCGTGCCTGGCTTCACTTCCAGGACGGTGCGATTCTGCGGTGTGAAATACTTCTTCGCTGCGGCCTGCACCTGCTCCGGCGTCACGGCCATGTAGCGCTCCATTTCGGTATTGACAAGATTGGGGTCGCCCTGAAACACCGCGTAGTCGGCGATGGCGATCGCGCGTCCGAGCATGGTGTCCAGTCCCCCGAAACCGCCCACGCCTCGGGCGTAGCGTTGTGCGCGCTGCACGGTTTTGATGCGGTTCAGTTCATCCACGCTCGGCGCGGACTGCTGGATCGCCTCGATCTGCGCATAGATCGCCTGTTCCAACTCGGCCTCTTTGACATTCGGAGGATAGATGCTGATGAGATTGATCAGGCTGGGGCCGCGCTGGCTCTGCAGGCCGCCCTGCACCTGAAGCGCGAGGTGGCGCTTCTTGACGATCTCCTGGTACCCTCGTGAACTTTCGCCTCCAAAGAGGATGTCGCAGAGAATATCGACGGCGTAGCGGTCCGGGTCGTTGAGGGAGGGGCCGTGCCAGGCCATCATGAGGCCGGGCAGACGGGCCAGCGGATCGGTCAGGGTCGCGCGCTTCTCGGCGGTCTGCGTCGCTTCGGTCAGATCGGCTTTCGGGGGCGTCGGCTGCTTCGGGATGTCGCTGAAGGCGCGTGTCACCAACTCCCGCGCCTGTTTGGGATCGAAATCGCCGACCAGCACCAGGGTCGCGTTGTTGGGTGCATAGTAGGTTTTGAAAAACGACTGTACATCGCTCAGGTTCGCCGCATCGAGGTCCGCCATGGAGCCGATAGTCGAGTGCTGATTGGCATAGTTGGAGAAGGCCAGCTCCGGCAGGCGCACGGCGATCGCGTTGGTGTAGGCCCGGTTATCGAAACTGAGCCGCTTCTCTTCTTTGACGACCTCCTGCTGATTTTTCAGGTTCTCGGCCGTCACCGCGAGCGAGCGCATACGATCCGCCTCCAGCCAGAGGATGGTGGGCAGCTTTTCTGCGGGAACAGTTTCGACATAGGTGGTGTCTTCCGCCCGTGTAAAGCCGTTCATGACGCCGCCTGCGGCCCCGATGATGCGCGGATGTTCGCCTTTGCCGACATGGTCCGAGCCTTGAAACATCATGTGTTCAAACAGGTGGGCGAAGCCGGTGCGGCCTTGCATCTCGTTGCGAGAGCCGACGTTGTAGGCCAGGGCCAGCCCGACCACGGGCGTGGAGTGATCTTGCGACAGGATCACCTTCATGCCGTTCGGCAGTTGGAACTGCTCGATAGGGTAGTGGGGAGCCTTCTGGGCCGTTGCGGTTACGGTCGCCGCCAACAGCGCCAGAGATATTCCCTCTTTCAGGAACTTTATCACGCGAATGCTCCTTATAGGTTGAGATGGATGCGCGATCTATGCGCGGATTGCACTCTGTAGTTTACCACGCGCGTAGAAGATTAGGGAAACCCCTATGGTCAATGAGGGTTTCTCCCGATGCGGGGACCCCTCTCTTCAAGGGATAATATCCCTGTAAGCGCAAGAGAGTAAGGGAATAATCCCTTGAGGAGTCAGTGTCTACGATGCAAGCGATTCATATTCTGCTAGCCGACGACGACGCGGTTATTCGCAAGTGCCTTCGTCGCGCGGTGGAAGCCGACCCGCGTATGCAAGTCCAGTGGGAAGCGGACAATGGTCTGCAAGCTCTGTTGCTTGCCAAGCAGCATCACCCCCATGTGGTGTTGATGGATGCGGAGATGCCGCGCATGGACGGTATCGAAGCGACGCGATGTTTGAGGCAATGCAATCATGATATACGTATCGTCGTCCTGAGCGTCTACGATCACTACCAGGCTCCCGCGCTTGCCGCCGGAGCCGACGCTTTCCTGGTCAAAGACGCCGGGTGCGAAGCGATACGCAGTGCGATACGAAGCCTCTTTCAAGAGGCCGAAGCGCAGAAGTAAGAGACGAGAAGAAGGTAACTGTCCAGCGTGCGCCCGGATGCGCACTCTCCGAGACAGAAGACGAGACGAGGAGAGGGAGGAGAATACCATGGATACCCTGACGATAAATGCGGGTTCTCAGCAAGAGTTCGAGCGGTTGTTTCAGCGCAGCCAGCGCCGCGCGTATAATCTTGCCTATCGCCTCACCGGGAATGCGGCCGACGCCGAGGATGTGGCCCAGGATGCCTACGTCCGTGCCTGGCACAATTTCGACAGTTACGATGCTTCCCGGTCGTTCGAAGGCTGGTTGTTCCGGATCATCACCAACCGGGTAATCGACCTTCGCCGCCGCCAGAAACGTGTGCCGATGTACTCGCTCGATACGCCTATCTACGGTGACGAGGAGGGGCAGCCGCTCGCCCATGAGTTCGCCGCGCCCAACAGCAATCCGGAAGACATCGTGATCGGGCCGATCCTCGAAGAGAAACTTCAGAGCGCTCTGGCCGCCCTGCCTGCCGACTATCGCACCGCCATTCTGCTCTGCGATGTCGAGCAGCGCTCCTATCAGGACATTGCAGCGACCATGCACTGCGCCATCGGCACCGTCCGATCCCGCATCCATCGTGCTCGGGTGATGCTGCGTAAACATCTGGAGACCGGCGCCGCGCGGCCCCGCTCCCGTCGCACCGCGGTCAAACCTGCGCTGAACTACGATCTTCTCGCAGCCTGATCGCCATAACTGAATAGATACCGAAACACAACTGAATAGCGACCACAACTACATACATACCGCTACAATCGAATAGCGTCTGCAACTGAATAGCGTCTACAAAATGGTGCGCCGGGCTAAAGCCCTCCGCTGGGGGCTTCGCCGAAGGCCCGCTAAAGCGGGCACAATGGCATACCATCCACAACTGAATACGTATTGTGACAACTGCATATTGGTCTTCCACAAGATGTGTTACACTACCAGACGATGTGCCCGCTTTAGCGGGCCTTCGGCGCGAAGCGCCCCTAGCGGAGGGCTTTAGCCCGGCGTGGTCAAACTGTGGAAATACAAGATACAGATCTTGAGATCTTCTCTATACGCGCTCGCTACAGCGGACAACCAGTCCGTCGTAGGCGAGCGCGACGTTTTTGGGGAGCTGTGCATTGACGGCATCGTGCTCGAAGTGATGCGAGAGGTGCGTCAGGTAGGCCTGGCGGGGTTTGAGTTCTTCGATCACTTCCAGCGCCTGGTAGAGACCGAAGTGCGTGGCGTGGGGTTCAAAACGGACGGCATCGAGAATCAGGACACCGAGATTCTGAAGACGGGCCATTGAATCGGGGGGGATGTGGTTGACGTCGGTGACGTAGGCGACGCTGCACGCGGACTCCGTGGGGGTGGCGGGCGCGTCAAAACGGTAGGAGAGCACGGGCAGTCGGCCGTGCATCACATAGAAAGACCGGATGTGCAGCCCGAAGAGATCAAACTCCGTCTCGATGGAGTGCAGCGTCAGGCGAGGTTTGCCGCCGCCCACCTGCGTCTCTTTGAAGATATAGGGGTAGATGCGGCGAATGTCGGCGAGGGTATCCTCATCGCCATAGACGGGGATTTCGCGGTCCATCAGGTCGTTGAAGCGGCGCAGGTCGTCGAGTCCGAAGATGTGATCGGCATGGGTGTGCGTGAAGAGCACAGCATCCACCTGCCGCACATCGAACGCGAGACTCTGCAGACGCAACTCCGGCGTGGTATCGACGAGAATGGCTCTGCCCTCGTGGCGCACCAGGATCGAGGGCCGAAACCGCTTATTGCGGGGATTGGGAGAGAGGCAGACGTCGCATTCGCACCCGATCATCGGGACCCCATGCGATGTGCCGCTGCCCATAACGAGAATTTCCAAGGTTGCCTCTACGCGTTATCTCGCGGATCGGTGTTAGTGCAGGTTACGGGCGCGTCCGACGGCGTCCGCGGCTTCCGGGCCGTCCGGCAGATTCAGGGTGACGGCCTGACCGGTGGCGGCGGAGTGGTAGGCGGCCTCGACGACCTCCACGACATGCGCGCCATGCTCACCGGGGGAGAACAGCGGGGCCAGACCCTGGATCGCATCGGCGAAGTTGCCGACCGGGGTGCCAACGCTGATCAGATCGGCCTCTTTGAAATGCTCCGACTCCAGTCCGACCCGTGTAATGGTGGTCTCGAAATCGAAGTTCTTGATCTGGACCATCCCGTGCGCGCAGCCGAAGATATTCAGGACGCGCCGGTGGGGATAGCGGCTATTGCCGATGGAGTTGAGGGTTCCGACCGCGCCGTTCTCAAACTCGACCGAGATCGTGGTGCGCATATCCGAAGGCGTCTCGTCCATAAAGGCGGTCACGCGGCGAATCCGCTGCCCGGTCACCCAGATCAGTTCGGAGACCATGTGTGGGCCGCCATCGACGAAGTAGCCGCCGCCGTTGAGTTCCGGATCGGAGCGGTAGGAGGTCGGAGGCACGACGCCCGGCATATTCTCCGGTTGTGGGCCTTTGCCGAACAGATAGTCGGCGGTTCCGGACCAGTACATCGAGACGCTCTCGACGGGGCCCATCGCCTCGCCGGCGAGTGCGCGCCGGGCGCGGTGGCAGTGCGCCCAGTAGGGCGGGTTCAGCGCCACGCCCAGCTTCAGGTTCTTCTCACGCGCCAATCGCACGAGTTCGTGCGCGTGGTCGCTGCGAATGGTCATCGGCTTTTCCAGCAGCACATGCAGCCCTTTCTCCAGGGCGGCCTGCGCCTGCTCGAAATGGAGAGAGTTCGGGGTCGCGATCAGAACGGAATCCAGGGGGGCGGCGTCGAGCATCTGCTGCCAGTCGGCAAAGGCGTTCTCCGGCGCGACCTCGAAATGCTCCGCCATCCGCGTGCGGGCAGCATCGTCGCGGCGACAGAGCGCGGTCAGCGTCAGGTTCGCGCTCCGCTGCACATCCGGCAGATGACGACGTGAGACAAACCACCCCGCACCGATGACCCCGATCCGTACTGGAGAGCGTCCCTCCCTCTCCTCTCCCATGACGTTTTGATTTTCCATCGATTTGCTCCCCTAGCGCCCCGGCCACTGGGTGTTTTCCAGTTCGGCAATCGCGCCGTTACCGGCCTGGATACTGTGCTGCAACGCCGTCGCGACCCGCAGCTCTTCCCGTGAAGTCAACAGGTTCAAGATCAGATAGAGGATCAGTAGGCCTAGCCCCAGGATCGCACCGACTTCCGGCAGGCTGCGTAGCAGGGTGACTTCCAGTTCCTGTTCGCGCTGGACGCTGTAGAAGAAGAGGGAGACCAGAACGATCACCGGACCTGCGATCGATAGCAGCACCGCGGCGATCTGCATGGGACCCGGCTTCGAGAAGGGACCCGGCGGCTCCAGGAAGCGGGCGGCGGAGTCGGGATCGCCCCCGGTATAGGAGAGAGTGTGTAGAACCCCGCGCAGCCCTCCGAAACCGCTGCCCCACTGGGTCTGCACGGCGATAGCCAGAAAGATCAGCAGCACGGTCACGACGACGATGACGGGAATCAGGGGGTTGTCTTTGCGCTCTCCGAGCATCGGGGCCATGCGACGTTTGCGCCGCACTAACCCTACCGCGATCGCTCCCAGCAGAGACAGCTCAATAGCGTTGACCAGCAGCGCATTTCCGGCGATCCACCAGGCCGTCAGGTTCTTCGCCTGACGCGGAGGCGTCATATAGTCCCCCTCGGCGCTCTTGTCCAGGATGGCCCTGGCGCGCTGAGCGGCCTCAAACTCCTGCTGCGCATGGGCGGTTTCCGCGTCATGCCCGCTCTGCTTCAGGAATGTCAGGAAAGCATCGCGGCGAAGCGCGTTTTTCTGATTGGGGGGCATATCGCCGGCCAGCTTCATCGGCGCGGCGCCTCCCGGCCGCAACCACTGAAGTTCCGACATCTCAGCGCCGTAGTAACCGCCGCGGGGAGCGCTCGAAAAGGTGCGGACCAGCGCGCCGCATTCGATCCCAGCCAGACGCAGAGAGATTCCCTCGTCGATTTTGCCGGCCTTTTCCAGGTGAGCCGCTGTGAAGACGGTCATGCGGGCGACGTTGCGCAGCTCTTTGAAGTGGGGCAGAGGCGTGGAAGCCTGGAGAACGGTGTGGATGGCAGCGCTGCGGTTGCCGAAGGCGTCCATCGCAAGACGCCAGACCGCCTCGGTCTCTTCGCTGGTGTAGTCGTCCCATTTCGGTTTCTGGGCGGCGCGGCGCACGGCGGCGATCGCCTCGTCATCACGGTGCGCGGCGAAGAGGCCCGCGGCGCGCATCATCGGGAAATAGCCGTTCTGGGGGTCCAACTGCTCGCCGACCGAAGCGTCGTGATCGAAATTGGTGAACGCTTCCGGAGTGGCGTTCTGGACATCCGGGGTCGCCGTATACTGGGAGGCGCGCCCGTTCATGTAGTTTTCGTATTCGGTATCGCGCCGGATGGTGATATCGTTGGCGGTCTCCAGGCGCAGGATATGCGCATAGAGGCCCGGATTGCTCGGAAAGGCCGGAAGGATCAACCGGAGCTTTTTAACACGGGGATCTTCCTGATTCGGCTTCTGAGGAGCGTCGGTGCGCAACGCATACCCGACCTGGATCAGATACTCCTGGCGGTATTTGCGCATCACGACGTCGAGCGCGCTCTGTTCATCGGTGGGATCGCTGTCGGGCAGACCTTCCCGGATCCCCGTCTGCCGCAGGGTCCAGGCGAGGCCGGTTGGGGTGGAGAGCAGCATTCGGGCCTGCTGCAGGAGCGGGCCGCGTATCGTCGGGATCAACAGAACTACTGCCAGCAGCGCCAGGGTCAGTTGGAGCAGTATTCTGGTTCTCAGGTGGTTATGATAGGTTTCCAAGCAGACATCTCCTCAAGAGATTGGAAAGGAGGCAAATCGTGGCTTTCAAAGAGGGGATTGCTCATCCTGCATATCGGTGCAACGTTCCTTGCCTATACAGCATACCCGAAACGCTCTCGATTCGCGCCGCCTGGCTTCAATCGACATCCGCCTCTGCGGCAGAATGGCGATACATCGGCTGCCCGCCATGATGATCACGGTAACGCGCCTGTCTCGCTTTGATGAGTCCCCAGAAGGTGGCGGCGAGGATGGCCGCGATCGTCTCGTCGAAGTAGTCCTGCACCCCGGAACCGGCGACGATCAGGCCCTCATAGGCGGCGCTGCCCCCATAGACGGTGTCCCCGACCAACAGCAGATGCGGCGCGCGGTCGTGCACCTCCCGCGAGGGCCTGCCTGTGCGAAAGTGGATGGCGGCTTTACTGCGGGCGATGGCGGCAAAATCCTGTCGCAATTCGGCGAACTCCGGTTTGTCGGCGTCGGGGCCGATGCACCGATCCAGGAGGATCTCTCCGTTCGGCCCGAGCATGACGACATCCATCAGCTTGCGGGAGGTGTGGCGCTCCATCAGCGCCTCGATGGTCGGCAGAGCCAGCGCGAGCGCCTGTTCGGCCAACTCCGCAATCGCATAGACGGGGGAAAGGGGGGTAGGGTTTGTCAATCGGTCTCTCCTATCGAGTTTTGCTCTGAAGACGTGATCCATCTTTCGATGGCGGCTCCCATCCGTGCCCTCCATTCCGGGGTTTCGGAGGGGGAGAAGCGGCGTAGAAAGTCGAGCGCAAAGATGGCCGAGTAGAGCGCCAGAACGGGCTCCTGCTCGGGAAGCACCTGCCAGAGACGCTTGAGTTCCTCGACATAGAACAGCTCCCGTGTGCCGACATCGCTGACGACTCCGGTCGCCGTGAGCGCCAGCCAGAGCAGCGGGTCGCCGTAGCAGACGCAGTCGAAATCCACCAGTCCCTGCAGCTCCCCGTTCCGGACAATCACGTTCTTGACAGTAAGGTCGTCCAGAAAACAGGTCGGTGGCATTGAGAGCAGGTAGGGTTCGAAGCGTGCCCGCTGCCGTCGGGCGCGCACCCGCCATCGAGCGCTCTCCTCCTTTTCGGCAACGTTGCTCTCCGCAATCATGTGGTCGGGGACGTCCCACCAGGAGGCGTACGGCCCCGGCTCGCCAATTCCGACATATCCGTATCCCTGTCCCGGTGGCAGTTGGCCGACCCGCCGCTGAAACTCCACGATCTGCGTGGCCAGACGGGTCATCTGTTCGAAACTCATGGTTCCGAGTTCGTAGCGCAGGTCGCGTCCGGGAATCTTGTCGAGGATCATATACGCGAACTGCACGCGGCTGCACGTCACATCGACCGCGAGCACGGTCGGCGTCGGCAGTCCCAATCCAGCCAGCATGGTGAGATTGTGCGCCGTCGTCGCGAAGACGTCTGCCTTCGGATTCATCCGCACAATCACGCTGCGCTCCGGCAGAACCACCTCGTACGTGACGCTGTTATGCCCGAATGCCTGATGCACCGCGCCGAGTGTCTGCACTCCGAGCGTCTCCGCAACGAGATTCCTGGCCTCGGTCTCATTCATGAGTGCGTTGCGGATTGCGCCGGCGACCGGTAACCCAGGCGATAGCATCTGTATGTTTCATCATACGGTATCTATTGGACGTTGCTGAGGCGGTTCCCTGCGGAGTCAGGTGAAATTGCAGGGGAGTTCGTTGCCGATCAGTCCCGCTGCACGATCGCCTGGATCAGACGTACACGGCCCGCTTTGAGGTTCTGCGCGAGGTTTGTCGCCATCTGCCCCAACTCGGATCCCATAACCACCCCAAGACCGAGCTGGCCGGAGGCGGGTGCAGCCCGGAGCGCCTGTTGTTGCTGCGCGAGCGCTTCCAGACCGGCTTCCGTCGTATCGGTCCAGGAGATTTCCGCGAAACCGGCATGGTGCAGCGTTGCGCGCATGGCATCCGGTACTACCAGGAAATGGATTTCCGGCTGCCGCGCCCAGGGGACGGGGAAGAGCAGGGGATCGCCGTTTCCGGTGAGGACATCGTAGATCGCCAGCTTGCCTCCGGGTTTCAGCACGCGATGGATACTTGCGTAGAACCGCGCCCGGTCGGCGATGTTCATGGCCACATGCTGGGTCCAGGCGGCGTCGAAGCTGTTGTTTGGGAACGGCATGTCGAGAGCGTCGCCCTGCACAAAGGTCGTCCGATCTGCCAGACAGGTGCGTTCCGCAAGCATGCGGGCTGCGGCGACAAAGGGG